>WNGD01001343.1_pt1 | contig 31793 bp, 26 predicted proteins | sample 5400671 | NCBI WGS metagenome assembly WNGD01 (sample SAMN13153369, study PRJNA577476) | soil metagenome | isolation source: 40 cm soil or saprolite under grassland replicate 2 | place: USA:California | collected 2016-06-15
AGCCGCATTTTGGGCATGATTTTAGCAAGGTGAGAGTACATACTGATGAGAAGGCGGTGGAATCGGCACAGGCAGTGAACGCACTGGCATATACGGTTGGTGGGGACATAGTATTTGGGGTGGGACAATATGCACCTGGGACTTCAACGGGACAGCAACTCCTAGCGCATGAGTTAACACATGTGGTACAGCAAAGCGAACAATCGCAGATAATGGTGAACAGACTAAGCATTGGTCAATCTGGAAATAACTATGAGAGTGAAGCCGAAGGAATGTCAGCTGCCATATTGCATAATCAGGAGATAGCAAAAAATCCATTATTGCATTCTGGACTCCATCTTCAGAAACAAGCAGCCGTAGTTGGGGATACAGAAGCTGAGGCTCCAGAAGCCAAAGCGACGGGAACTAGCGCCTCAGCTACCAGACCGCCTGAAACGAAGGCAATGGAAGCAATAACACCTGAAACAAAATCCTCAGAAACTAAAGCGCAGGAAAGCAAAACTACAGAAACGAAGGCCCCAGAAGCGAAGGTTCCACATGCACAAACTGATGACGAGGCTGTTCGAGAAATTATCGGGAAATTCCCTCCTTTTGTACAAAACCAAATTGGCGATATTGAGAATCAGAAAGAGTTTTTGCGTGTAATGCCGCGCTATTTAGGGCCAGACCCTAATACTGAGAATCATTTCAAAGTTGGCGAAGTAAGACCCGCCGAGGTGCCTGGACATCCCTGGCTTCATAGGAGCGCAGCAGAACACTTGGAGGCGGTTAAAAGAGATTTAGGCGATGCTATGCCGGATACCGATGTAGGGTTGGGCTTGCGGGATCGTTTTCATGCTCATACACATTATTCAAAGAGCAAAATGGCTCATCCTCTAGGTTATGCAGTAGACTACCGAGCAACTGTCAATCCTATGATCACAGACCCGCGTTTAGTGAAGTTGTTAGATCTGGAAACTGGTGGAGCTACTCACTTCGATTTAGGTATGAAGAAAACAGAACGCAGGGAACTCATCATGCAGATGGGTAGAGGCGATGTAGAGCCCGAATCCGGCGAGGCAGTAAAGTTTTTTCATCGCTTTGAGTCTGAGTACACTCGTGTTTCCCAAGCTTCAGCAGCATTTACCTCTAGTTTACCAGAAAAGACTACCCTTTCCGCTCTGAAAAATGACTATTTGAAAGTTCGAGCCGATCTAAATCAGGTGAACAAGAACCTTGTAAGCCTCAACAAGCAGCTGGCAGCTAGAGCTAAAAGCGCCAGAAAAACCGAAAGGAAAGAAGATCAAGCAGAGCAAAAACTACAAGAGCGAAAGCAGGAACTCGAGACAAGGAAACTTACCCTGGAAAATCAACTGGCGGAGATACAAAATAAGCTTCCCAAATTGCTAAAACCCTGGCTAGATCGAATCAAAGCTGAGAAGGCTCGTATTGAGAAAGAAGTCCCTAACATTCATAGCTTACCTTCTAAAGAGGAGTTGAACAAGGAAGAGGCAGAAGTGAAGTCCCGGTCCCGCTCTGTCCTCAAGAGCAAGACGGCGGTGGAGAGAGAAATCAAAAGGCTAGAAGCCAGGATTAATAAAGGTAGAGGAAAGAGTAAAAAGGGTAAGGAGCAAGATGAAAAAACAATAGTAGACTTGAATGCTGCTATTGGGAAAGCCAAACTTGAAGCTATGCAGAAAGGTGAAGAGGAAACGACAGTAACTGAGCGGTTGGAAGAGATCAAGCGCTTAAAGGGTTTGCTCCCTAAGCAAGCTGATTTGAGTGTATTAGAGTCACTTGAAGAAGCTCTTACCAAGAATCTGGATTTTGTATTCGGCACTAGCAAGGAACTTGCAGTTAAAGATCCATCGGTAACTCAACTCGTCGAGAAAGGCTTCTTCACTCCGGACCCGGAAAAGGGTTCGAAAAAACATGGCTTCAACCTGGCATTTATGAAGATTATGGCTCAACATGGTTTCGATCAAGGTATCAATTGGAGTCCTGGTAGTGTAGACCCGATGCACTTCGAATTAGTAGAAGGTGTTGAGTCTATCCTTGATGGGAAAGAACCTAGCAAGGAAGAAGAGAAGAAGCTGAAGAATAATAAAGGTCCATAACCTGCTGAAAAAGATGCTCTTAATGAAGTGGTAGAACAATCAACGGGAGAAAGGATACTAGCCAATGACAACCTTTCCACAGTCACCCAAACTACAGCGGGGCAGTCTCATCGCTATAGACCAGTCTTCGGGGGAGAGGACTGAAATAAAGTTCCAATATAACCCTGAGACACTGACGCGCAAGCTTACACCACAAATGGTGACTGGCAGCCACGACAGGAACGAGGCCCTGCGTCTGAAAGGCCCTCCGCAGGAGACCATCTCGGTGGTGATAGAGATTGATGCCGCTGACCAGCTTGAAAAGGGTGATAGCAATGCCAGCACACTGGGTATCCACCCGATGCTCGCGGCTCTGGAATTGCTGGTCTACCCAAAATCTTCCACCATTATTGACAACGAAAAGATGGCTGCTCAAGGAATCATCGAGATTCTTCCGCTTGAGGCGCCTCTCATCCTGTTTACGTGGGGCAATAATCGCACATTACCGGTAAAATTAAACAGTTTCAGCATCACCGAGGAATCCTTTGACCCCGAACTGAACCCGATCAACGCAAAAGTCAGCCTCGATATGCTCGTGCTAACCTATATGGACCTGGCCTTCAAGAGCCAGGGAGGGTCGTTGTTTATGAAGCATCACCAGGACAAAGAGAGCCTGGCCAAGCAGTATGCCAAAAACGCGGCCAGTACCAGCTCGTAGATACCTGATAAATCGCGTCCGTTGACCCTTGCCAACGCTTTTCATAGGAGGTGACATCCATGTTCGACAAGACCAGCCGCTACTACAATATCGGTACCGCGACCATCAACGTGATGGAAAACGATGGGTCGGTGCGCCAGGTGAGATATGTACAGCGGCGCATCATCCCGCAGATCGAGAACTCTCTCACCATTGTCGAACATACAGTGACGCAAGGCGAGCGGCTCGACAATATTACAGCCCTGTACCTGGGCGATCCTTTGCAATTCTGGCGCTTGTGCGACTCCAATAATGTCCTGCGCCCGACAGAACTGACTGAAAAGCCTGGGCGCGTGATCAATATCGTCATACCCCATTTCTAGGGGAGGGGAAAGCTATGTTCAAGAGTGTACTTGGTATCCGGCTTGCGCTGCGCATAGGACCAAACATCGCTCAACCCGTGCCTTACGAGGTGAGCACGGCGCTCACACATGTCGAGGTGACCGACAATGCGGAGGAGCGCGACGGCTTTCAGATGACGTTTACCCTGAGCAAGGCCAAAGCCAGCGATTATAACTTGCTGCAGAGCGGTGTTTTCGATCCTTACAATCGCGTCATGTTGGGCATCATCCTCGGCGGCAATACCGAAGTGCTCATGGATGGCATAATCACGCACCACCAGTTTACGCCAAGCAATGATCCCGGTACCCTGACCCTGACGGTGACTGGCGAAGATATCACCCTGAAATTTGATCTCGAAGAGAAAAATATGTCGTACCCCAACATGTCAGACTCTCAGATCGTACAGCAGGTGCTGGGGCAATACGCGGGGCTGGGATTGAACATGAAGGTGAAGAAAACGGACGATACGCCACATGAAAATCAGCGCGTCACGCGCCAACATAGCACCGACTTGAAATTCCTGCAGATGCTGGCGAAGCGCAACGGATTTGTCTTCTATATCGACCCAGATTCGTTCAGTTCGAGCAAGGTATACTGGGGCATTGAGAATCGCCTGGATACTCCTCAGCCGGCGCTGTCGATGAACATGGGGTCAAATACCAATGTCACTTCACTGACGTTCACACATAATGCCATGACGCCTGTGAACGTTAAAGGTTCTTACATCGACCCTGAAAGCAAGCGCGTGAATCCCGTCTCGTCACCCTCTTCCGACTTGCCGCCACTCGTCTCAACGGCCACGCAGAACAAGCGCACGGTGCTGCTGCGTAATGCTGGGCAGCGTGACTCGTCCCAGGCTACCCTGGCTGCCAGTGCGCTTATGAGTGACAACACCAAATCGGTGACTGGCAATGGTCAACTGGATACCGTCAATTATGGCTATCTGCTGAGAGCGGGAGAACTGGTCGGCGTGCGCGGCATGGGCGCTTCCTACAATGGCAACTATTATGTGCGCCAGGTCAAACATACCATTGAGCACGGCACCTATACGCAGAGCTTCACGCTCACCAGAGAGGGAGTCGGCGCGCTACAAAATAAGGTACAATCGCAATGAAACCGATGTGTAGGGACGCAATAAATCGTGTCCACAAAAAGGTGCATTAGAGATGGCTACTCAATTTTTCGGCAAATATCGCGGCGTGGTGACAAGCATCGAAGACCCCCTCAAAATAGGGCGTATCCGGGCGCATGTACCCGATGTGCTGGGCGACCATGAGAGCGGCTGGGCTATGCCGTGCGCCCCCTTTGGCGGCAAGGGCATGGGCTTCTTCGCGCTGCCGACTGTAAACGCGGGTGTGTGGATCGAGTTCGAGCATGGCGATCCGGATTACCCCGTCTGGTCCGGCTGCTGGTGGGGAGCAGCGAGTGAAATGGCCTCGGACCTCGGCGATCCTCCCTATAAAAAGGTGCTGATTAAAACCGCCGGTGGGCACAGTATGCTCCTCGATGACACGGAGGGCAGCGGCGGCATCACTCTACAAACATCGGGTGGTCAAAAGATCATCATGAATTCCGACGGTATCAAGATCGACAACGGCAAGGGCGGCACCATTACGATCGACAACGCCAGCACTGCCACCATCGCGCTATCCAGTAGCATGAAGCTCAACAATGCCGCATCTACTGTCGAGCTTTCCCCAGCAAGCGTGTCGGTCAACAATGGCGCATTGGAGGTGATGTGATGCCAGGCTATCTCCTGCATCTGGGAGCAACAGTTTTATGTCTGCATGGTGGCCAGGCACAGCCAACCTCGCCCAACCCACGGGTGAAGGTAGGGGGTCAGCCGGTCACGACCCAGCCTATCCCTTATGTGATTGCTGGCTGCGCGTTACCACCACCGCCCATCGCCAATGGGCCATGTGTTACCGGCATGTGGATCACTGCTGCGCTGCGCATCAAGGTGGGAGGAATGCCGGTCCTGCTACAAGATAGCGTTGCAGTGTGTGCGCCAACTGGCACCGGGCTGAACGTCGTCATGACACAAGTACGAGTAAAGGGGATGTGATGCAGATTGATTATCCATTCCATTTCGATGGAGGCGGGCGCACAGCCCTTGCCAGCAATCAAAAGCACATTCGCGACCTGATCGAACAGATACTGTTCACGGCACCCGGTGAGCGTGTGAACCGCCCCACCTTTGGTTGTGATATCCCACGCCTCATCTTTTCGCCCAATAGCGACGCACAGGCAGCCGCTACCCAGGCCCTGGTGCAGAGTTCGCTCCAGCAGTGGATGGGTGATGTGATCGAGGTCGAAGCCGTCGAAGTACAGAATATAGACTCGACCTTGAGTGTGTTCGTACAGTATGTCGTGCGACAGACACAGGAGCGGCAAATAGACCAGTTTGTGAGGGGAGGCCCATAAATGCTCTATTCATGCTGTGATGATCGCCGCAAGGAAGCAGTGCGCAAACATCCAACCTTAAATGGCATCGACTACCTGGAACTGTCCGACGATCCCGCCGTTCCGGGAGATGAGCCGCTGCGTACGCTCTATGTCTACTTTATCAAGCCGTTGGGTGATGCTTCTTTGCTGGGGAGGGAAAATGTCAAGATTGAGGGCGGTGAACGTATCCGCGATATCGCAGTAACGAGCGTCTCTGCTGGCGCGAATGGTCAGTCCAATCTCATTATCGCGCAAGTGAACAAAGCGGGTGACTTCTCGTCCTACACGCTGCGCCTGCTGCCGGGTATTCGAGGTCCCCAGTTTGACCCTCTGCTGACGACGGTTGATTTTACCTTCAAGATCGAAGCGCCGAACAATTTTGATTGCCAGGTTCAGCTTCCCTGTGCGCCTGAAACCCCGGAGCAGCCAGAGATCAACTACATGGCGAAAGACTTTGCCAGTTTTCGCGAGTTGATGCTCGACCGCCTTTCTGTACTGCTGCCACAATGGACGGAGCGCAGCCCCGCCGACATCGGGGTGATGCTCGTTGAACTCCTGGCTTATGTTGGCGACTACCTGAGCTACCAGCAGGACGTGATTGCGACCGAATCTTACCTGGGTACCGCCCGTCGCCGCATCTCGATACGTCGCCATGCTCGCTTGCTTGATTACTTTATTTCTGAGGGTTCTAACGCTCGAACCTGGGTGCAGATCATTGTGAAAGCAGATATAGTGAATCCAGCAGGACCTTCGGCGGTCGAGGTAAGCGACACCATCTTCCCAAGCCCACATCCAGATCAGCCCCCGCCCCTACAGAAAGGCACACAATCGGACGACGCAAACGCTTCATCCCTGCCACCGCCACGCAAGGGGACGCAGTTTCTGACCCATGTTGACTGGTTGAGTCCGGTGGTCGCTCCCAATCTGCCAGCATATGACCAGGCCCTCGCCCTGCATCCGACGGTGTTTGAGCTGATGTATGATGTTGACGAATTGTACGAGGCACACAACGAACTGCATTTCTATACCTGGGGTGCGCATGATTGCTGTTTGCCCAAAGGCGCAACAAAAGCAACGCTGCTGGGTGATTACCCACAATTGAAAGCTGGTGATGTATTAATTTTCGAGGAGATCTTCGGTCCCTATACAGGAGTACCACAGGATGCCGATCTCACGCACCGCTGCGCAGTGCGCCTCACGAAGGTCACGCCGGCTACAGATCCAATCGGCAAACTGCTCCTACAATCCAGCGTTGATGCCGCTCCGCCGACATTTGAAACGGTGGTCATCGAAGAGCAGGATGAGACCAGGGAAGTGATTAAGGACGATGACGTAAAGATTTCTGAAAAAACGAAAGAAGTTGTGAAAGATGCGGGTAAGGTTGAGACGATTGAGGTTGCGGAGAAGAGTGAACAGAAACATGGTCATGACGAGGTTGAGATCATCGAAACTGGCAAAAAAGGTGATATCGAACTTGAAGATAAAGATGCCACCCTCAAAAGGGTGACCATATCACTGAAAGAAACTATTTCAGAAAAGGGCGAGACGGCCAGGGTTGAGATGAAAGATCGTGAAACTGAGCGGACTGAGGATGTCGAAGTGGTTGTGGAGCGTAGAGGCGATGTCGAGGTAGAGAGTAAGCGTACAGAACATGAAACTACAAAAATAACCGAGAAGAAGACCATAAAAGATGACACAGCAGGTCAGCCCACAGAGGATGCGGTAAGTCGCGTCCCTACAGATTATTCTCTGCCAATTACGGAGATCGAGTGGCATATTGAAGATGCGCTGCCTTTCCCGCTCTGTATTTCCGCCACAACCGCGCCAGAGCATGGACAGCAGTATATCGAAAATGTGAGCGTTGCGTATGGCAATATCGTGCTTGCCGATTCCGGCATGAGCATTGTTGGTGAGACTTTTGATCCTGTACCGGAAGCTTCACCGGTACTTTTCAAGGTACCAGCCCGGGGAGGCGATCGTTGCAAGCCAGTTGCGAATATACCGGTGCTGCCGCGCTACTATCCGTCGTTGAAATACTCTCCCCTCACATTTGCTGGACCCGGTGTCGACCGCTATTCATCTCAGTCGGCGAACGCTACCATAAACTGGGCCGCTATGAATGCTGATGCTGTGGCATTGCCAGCTCTCCAATTAACGAGTGCCCTGGCAGAGGAAAAGCCAGTCACCTGGCAATCGCGGCCCGAACTCTTGCAAAGTGAGGCAACGGCACCTGAATTTGTGGTTGAGATTGAATCAGATGGTACTACGTACCTACGCTTCGGTGATAGCCGGCATGGCATGTTCCCGGCAGCAAAAACGCAGTTTACCGCTACGTATCGTACCGGCAACGGCATGCAGGGCAACATAGGAGCGGATTCCCTGGTGCATGTTGTAAGCAGTGATGCGCGCATTATCTCGGTGCGCAATCCCCTACCGGCCCGTGGGGGCGTTGAGCCGGAGAGCGTTGAAGATGTGCGGCAGAAGGCGTCCAGCGCTTTCCTTACGCAGGAGAGAGCTGTGACAACAGATGATTACGTGATGCTCGTGCAGCGTGATCCTACTGTAAAGAGAGCCGCCGCGGTTCAGCGTTGGACAGGGAGCTGGTTTACGACCTTCCTCGCGGTAGAGCGTGTGCGGGGTGCGCTGGTTGATGAGGCATATAAGCAGAAACTCTCTGCACGGATGCAACAGTATTGTCTGGCTGGCTCCGATCTAGCCATTGTTGGCCCGGTCTACGTCTCGTTGGAGATCGAGATGATCGTGCAGGTAAAAGATGATTACTTTCGTAACAGGATAAAGTCCGCGTTGCAGGATGTGTTTAGTAGTCGCGTCCTGCCCGGGGGTGGACGCGGTTACTTTTACCCGGATAACTTCACTTTCGGTCAAACGATTTACCTCAGTCCATTGCGTTCCGCTGCAATGGCCATTCCCGGTGTCGCATCGGTAGAAGTCACCACCTTCCAGCGTCAGGGTTTCCCCAGTTCACAGGGATTGAACGATGGCTCGCTGGTGATGGATTGGATGGAAATCGCGCGCCTTGAAAATGATCCCAACTATCAAGAACACGGCATCTTTCGCTTAGTTGTGGAGGGCGGCAAATGAGTAATGTTTTTCTGGACGATTGCAACTGTTGTGAAGGGTTACGCACCCAGACACCAGCAGAAATTATCAACCCACCTGGTCTACCAGCGATCTCATATCGCGTAGGCACCTATAACCAGTTTAAACAGAGTATGCTCGCGAAGCTCTCTGCTGGCGGTCAACCAGCCTTGAGTCACTTGAACACACGCAGCAGCACCGATGATTTCTCTATTGCTCTGCTTGACTCCTGGGCTGTTGTATGCGATGTATTGACGTTCTACCAGGAACGCATCGCTAACGAGTCGTATGTGCGTACTGCCAGCGAGTACCTCTCGCTGTTGCAGTTGGCGCGCTCCGCCAGTTATGAACTGCGACCAGGGGTGGCAGCAGATACGTACCTGGCATTCACCCTGGAAAACACGCCCGGCTCTCCTGGAAAGGCCGTGATCGACATTGGCACAAAGGCGCAGAGCCTGCCCAATCCAGGTGAAAGCCCCCAGGTGTTTGAAACTGTCGAGGCCATTGATGCGCGTTCGGCCTGGAATGCAATTTCACCTCGTAAGACGCGGCCGCAGTCACTGAGTACCGATATGCCCTCGCTGCTGTTGCAAGGGATAAGCGCTAATCTGCATACTGGCGATGCGCTGCTGATCGTTACTTCTGATGTTTCCGACGCTCAAAAGCCGCCCGCAAATGCTCTGCGCTTCATTCGAAATGTAATGGTGGATACGGTCGCCCAGCAGACAACCGTCTTCCTTGAAGATTCCATACTTACAGATATACCGCCTGTCAGTGGCGATGGGGCTAAGCAAGATTTGCCATCTGGAAATCCACTGGTACCCGCAATGTCGGGTGACGAGGCAGGCGGACAGAAGCAACTCGCGGCGGTTTCTTCCGTGGTGACTGCATCGTCTGCTGTTCCATCGAGCAATGGCGCGCGGGCCAGCGCCATTCCTTCAACATTTTCTAATGCAGAGCCGCAGGCGCTTGATAACTCGACGGTCAATACTATTGTGCGCGGTCAGGTATGGAATGAACGCGACCTGAGTGCTTATGCCACTGTGCAGAAGTGGTCTCTGCAAGATGTGCTTGCCAGTGCTGCTGCGCCGTCCCAGGATGGGGCTGTGCCGGAAGATACGACCGGCGTTTTTGCCTTGCGCGTGCATGCCTCGCTCTTTGGCAATAACGCTCCAGACTGGCAAGCCCTGCCGGAGGCGGTGCGCACTCCCTACTATAAACGCTACCAAAAATTCAATCCCAATGACAAAACAGCGATGTCTGATTTCACCGACTGGCCGTTCCTGCCAACAACATCCCCCATTGCAGTTGTGGGTTCACCGGCTCCAGTGCAGCAGCCACAAAATATACTCGACCTGGATAGAAGCTACCCGCAGATTCCCGGGAAGAGTTGGGTGGCGGTGGTACATCCGAATGGAAGTGTCAACATTGCGCGTGTCGATTCGACGACCGAAACCAGCCTGGTCAACTACACACTGAGCGGCAAGGTAACACGGCTCAAACTTGCAACAACCGAACAGGCAAGCCCGGTGTCCATGACGGACATTCGCCAGATGACCATCTATGGACAGAGTGAGAAGCTCTCATTAGCCCAACTTCCCATTGATGTTCCTGTGCAGAACAAGTCCATCGAAGTGCCTGGCCTGTATGATGGGCTGCAACCTGGTAAGACGATTCTGATTGCGGGCGAACTCGCTGACCTCAATGGCGTGCAAACGAGCGAGGTTGCGGTTCTCGCAGGAACTTCGTTCGATGCCAGCTATCCAGGTGGATTGACAACCCTTAGCTTGAAAGATAACCTCGCGAATGCATACAAAGTGGAAACGGTGACGATCTATGCCAATGTCGCCCGCGCTACGCAGGGGGAAACCGTGCGGGATGAGCTACTCGGCAATGGCGATACAAGCCAGGCATACCAGCGCTTCACCCTGCACCAGGGACCGCTCACGTATCTGCACAACGCCACGACGGGAGGTATCGTCTCAACCCTCCAGGTATACGTCAATGATATTCAATGGCAAGAGGTTCCCAGTCTCCTCGGTCATGGCCCGCGCGATCGCATCTTTGTGACTCGCGCTGGTGCCGATGGTAAAACTACCGTCCAGTTTGGCGATGGACAAACCGGCGCACGCCTGCCCAATGGTCAGGAGAATGTGCGGGCAACCTATCGCAAGGGGAGTGGCTCTTCGGGGCATGTCACAGCCAATCAGATTACGCAGCTCATGACACGCCCGCTGGGGGTGAAAAGCGCGACCAATCCGCAGGCTCCTCTGGGCGCAGAAGACCCGGAGACCACCGATGATGCCCGCAGTAATGCCGCGCTTACGGTGTTGACCCTCAACCGTGTCGTATCCGTTGCAGACTATGAAAACTTTGCGCGCAGCTTTCCTGGCGTTACAAAAGTGCTTGCCACGTTGATCGCAACCAGCCGGGTGCGCGGGATGGTTGTGACGCTCGCGGGCACCGAAGGGAAAGAGATTGTGCAGGACGATCCGCTTTTCACCCGCATCTTTTTCGCCATGCAAAAGGCGGGTGATCCAACCATCTCTCTTCGGTTGCAATCGTATCGCAAGGCTCTCTTCAGAATAGGCGCTCATATCAAGGTGGAAGCAGACTTTGCTGAGACAGACGTCCTACAAAGGGTGCAGACGACGGTTCGCTCCTACTTCTCGTTTGAGAACCGCTCCTTCGGCCAGGCTGTGACGCTGAAAGAGGTGACGAATGTCATACAGGATGTGCCGGGAGTAGTCACTGCTGGTGTATACCACCTTTACCGTCTGGAGAATGTGCCTGCATTGAACAAAACTCTCATTGCCGCCATACCTGCTGTCGGTTCGAATGGCGAGATCTCGGCTGCCGAGCTGCTTATAGCAGATACGGTTCCCTTTGATGCTCTGGAGGTGATATCGTGAGTTTCGACCTCGAACAGTTATATAACCTGCTGCCTGCCATCTATCGCATACAGGATATAGAGCGCGGGGATAAGCCCTTAAAAGCGCTGTTATCAGTGATTGCGGATTCGATACAGGTGCTGGAAGAGGATCTATCGCAGCTCTACGACGATCAGTTTATCGAGACCTGCCAGGAATGGATCGTGCCCTACATTGGTGATCTCGTCAGTTATTCAACCCCGCACGACGTTCTGCAGCGTAGCCCGCGTGTCGAAGTTGCCAACACGATCAGCTACCGGCGGCGTAAAGGCACCGCTACCATGCTAGAACAATTAGCGCGCGACGTTACGGGCTGGAGCGTGCATGTCGTTGAGTTCTTCAAGTTGCTGGGACAGTCGCAACACATGAATCGGGTTCGTTTAGAGACTACCAGCCCTGACCTGCGCAAGAGTGCAGCCCTGGAGCGCCTAAATACACCTTTTGATACCCTCGTTCATATGGCTGATGTGCGCAGCATTGCCATGGGACGTGGTCGTTATAATATTCCGAATATCGGCATATTCGTATGGCGCCTGAACGCCTATTCGCTGACTAATTCCCCAGCCGTCAAAGTCGATAACTATCGCTATCTGTTCAATCCGCTGGGAACTACTCTGCAATTGTTCAGTCATCCGCAAGTTGAGCAGGATGTGACGCAATTGTCGGACCAGCAGAATGTGGCAATGCCTATTACCCGCAGTATGCTCACTTCCTACCTGGATGATTACTACGGCCTGGACAAAAGTATCCTGCTCACCGTTAACGGCAGGCCGTATACCTCCGATCTCATCGAGTCGGCGGACTTGAGCGATACAAAGGACAGCGATGGCAATCCAGTGATCGATGATGCCGACAACATTGTCTGGGCCAATATGCCGCGCGAGAAAATAGCCATTGACCCCGTCCTGGGCAGAATCGCTTTTCCGCGAGGAAGAGGCAAGCGCATGCCAAAGAATGTGCAGGTGAGTTGCTACTATGGCTTCAGCGCTGAAATGGGTGGCGGTGAGTATAGCCGGATGGATTCCTTCACTCGTATCGACCCGTTTACTACCCAGGTACTCCCCATTGAGAGAGTGCCCGTGCCGGATGGAACCATTGCAAAAGGTCTCGCAAACCTCGCGGGGTCAGGTGTGGTGGAGATTACCGATAGTGGACGTTACAGCGAGTCCCCGTCCATATATGCACCCGCGAATTCATTCGTTGAGCTGCGCGCTGCCGAAAGGTGTCGTCCGCTGCTTGTACTTACCAATGACACAGCGAAAACTGAGAATCCGGTCACACCAGAACTCTCGATCCGTGGTGAAGAGGGAGCCACGGTCGTATTGAACGGCCTCGTGATCAGCGCTGGTCGTCTGCACGTCAGCGGTAATTTGAACCGCCTGATACTGCGACATTGCACATTGGTGCCAGGCTTAGTGACTTCTGATGATTGCTCAAAGAAGGACGAATCCCAGCCGGCGGTAGTCGAGTCGGAGCGTGCCAGCGAAGAGGTGAAGCGTAACAAGCGGGGAGAGACAGTTATCACCGAGCGAGAAGATATCCAAGTGGAGATTGATCGCTACTCGCCCCAGGTAAGTGTGATCATCGAGGCGCCCACTATCACCATCGAATTCGATCACTGTATTGTGGGCGGACTGCGCGTTGTTGAGAGCGCGAAAGTGCAGATCACCAACAGTATTGTAGATGCGACTTCGCAGCGCGCCATCGCTTATTGCGGGCTGGACGACACGTCAGCAGGTGCATCTCTACAAGTCGAAAATAGCACGCTTATCGGTCAGGTGCATACATCCCTGATGGAACTGGCTTCAAATACGATTTTTCTGGCTCGTCGTTCTGGTAAAGAGAGAGCGCCGGTGCATGTTGCCAGGCGGCAGTCCGGCTGCGTGCGTTACTCGTATCTACCCACCAGGTCGCGTGTTCCCCGCCTATACTACTGCCAGCCAATAGATGAGCAGGCCGCCGAGTGGGTGCATCCACAATTCACCTCGCTCTGCTACGGCAGTCCAGGCTACTGCCAGCTCAGCCGCAGAACCACAGACGAGATCCGGCGTGGCGCTGATGACGAATCCGAGATGGGAGCATTTCATGACCTGTACCAGCCACAACGTGAAACGAATCTGGCTCTGCGTCTGAAGGAGTATTTGCGCTTCACATTAGAAGCAGGCGTTTTTTACCTGTCATAATCTGAGAATAGGAGATGAGGAATGAGTGATATAAGCCGGGTGACATTTGATCCCAAAAAGCACTACATTGGCGTTGTCTTGCAACAAGGTCGGGTACAACTGGATGCCGATTGGAACGAGCAGCAGGCCATCTACCAACATCGTACTGAGACCGAGGCGTTGGACGTAATCGGGCAATGCGGTGTGCCACAAATGGGAGGTGGCTTCAGAATCGGCTTTACCCCCGATAACACCGATCTCACGATCTCGCCCGGGCGTATGTATGTTAATGGCATACTCTGCGAGTTAAACGAAGCAACTCCTGTTCCAGTACGCTTTCTGGATGAAAACCACATGCAAGTGCTCAGCTGGAATGTCGATGGTCAGGATTTCCAGAAAGGCCAGTGGGTCGAATTTCTGGACGCACAAATGCAGTTCCGCAAGCTCATGCGCATTCTTGATATTGATGCGACTCATCAAAGCTTGACGCTCCTGACCGACAAAACCAACTACGATACGACCGGCTTGAAAGATGAAAAGGACCTCTACCTGCGTCGCGTCACGACCTACACCACCCAGCCCTATTGCCCCACGACTGAACGCGAGTACCCTGGTCCCGCCTTTGCTACCTATCCCGACGAGACCAAATTGCCGACGCTCAACTTGCACGCGTCTCACTATCTTCTCGTCATTTATATCGATGCATGGAAACGGCCTGTTACCTCTCTCGATGACGAGCGTATGCTTGAAGTGGCCCTCGGTGGTATTGATACCGCCACGCGCCTGCAGACCGTCTGGCAGGTAAAGATTCTTCCCATCGAACTCCAGACTGAATTCCGAGGCACACTCGCAAAGCATCAGGAACTCTTGCAACAGCTCGCTGAAATTCAAAGTGGCGGTCAGGGGAGAGGTAGAAGGAGAGAAATAGAGAACAACAAAGCGCAGCTTGAGCAGGAAATCGCTACGTTCACCAGCACATTGACCTGCAATTCTTCGTTCAGTGAATGGGATGCCCTGACCACTTCACTGTCTGGCATGATGAACGCACGAACGTATACAGGCGGCGAAGCCGGAAATCCTGGCTATCAGCGCCTGGAGAATCAATTGTACCGTGTGCAGGTGCATCGTGGCAGCGATGATCGTGAGGGTCCTTTCTTCAAGTGGTCACGTGACAACGGCTCGGTCGTTGCCTTGATTGAAAGTGTGGTCGACAACAAGGTAGTGGTGAAAGGAATTGGGCTTGACGATGACCGGGGTTTCAGCGCGGGACAATGGGTGGAACTTCTCAATGATAAAAGAGAATTAAACGGGCTGCCAGGACATTTTGTGCAGATCAAAGAGGTCGATCCCATCACAAAGGCGCTACAGTTGGAGCAGGGGCCGCCACAAATCGATGGAGAGCAGCATACAAAAATTCGCCGCTGGGATGGAGGCGGAGCGATCACGATGAATGGCACGTGGCTTAATATCGAAAGCGGCATACAGGTACAGTTCTCTCCCGGCGTTTATAAGAATGGCGATTACTGGCTCATCCCAGCACGCACCGAGAAAGGCGATATCGAATGGCCTCCTTACACTGTACCTAATGTAAACCCTATTCCACAGGAACGTGCTGGTATGCACCATCACTATGCTCGCCTGGGGCGTGTACTACTTGCCCAGACCGTATCGGTGCAGGATTGCCGCAGGCGTTTTGCTTCGCTCACATCGCAGGCCATGCGTATTCTCGGTGTTAATTGGGCCAATGATGCCGAATATCCGCGTGCTCTATTGAAAGATGGTCTGCATATCACTCTCGACGGTGAACCAGACCCGCTGTCAGTAAATTCTGGCTCGATGATCCTGACCGTGGAACCAACGCTGCCGGGTGATGGAGAAAGCATTTTTATCATGAGTGGTCATATCGAGGTGAGCGCCAACAATATCTATTGGCGTTGGGGCCATGAAGAGGAAGGGGGATTGGCCGAACTCTTTACCAAGCTCGACATCTTTTTCCGTGGCCCCAGGCACAGGCCTCGTGTGCGAGTGACATTGAAAGGGAATCAAATTTGGAGCTACTCGGGAAATCAAATTCTCTACCTGGATGGGCAGACGTTCGGCACGCGAGGAATGCAAAGCGATGGGACAACTCCACGCCATGCCGTGATGTTACCCTCCGGGATGAGCGCCCGCGCGAGTGACTTCGAGAGCTGGTTCTACTTAAGCGAGTAATTTATCTGTACTATTTCCCAGGTATATCGTTCATACAGGCTGATTGTATTCCAAGCGGCGTAGCCTGGTGTCAATCCTCACAGCAGTTTCTGCAATTTCAAGAGATCCTCCATTGAACCGGAGACTTTGACCTTACGGGTGATGAAAGCAAGTTCTGGATTGACCGTCCTGTCAAGTATCCCGGCCAGTATGTCACTGCTGGTAGTGACTTTGATATCTGGCTGTGGAACCGTTTCTTCTGTCAATGTCGCATTCCCATCTTGAGCAATACTCAGCGCAAAGTTACGTTGGAGGTCAGTAAACATGAACTGAATAACTTTAGCAAAGCCTTGAAATGCTGCCTGCGTTTCGGGCTGCTCAAAGCGAGCGCGGATACGCTCTAAATAGGGAACAATATCAGCCATACTCACTCCTTATGCTGGATGCTGGATTGATGAAGTGTGGGAGATAGGCTCGCTGCGTTGCCGCCATTTTATGGAACATCTGTTGTATCTCTGACTTTGGGTTTGCGAAGGTTATTATTGGATGTACAATACAATAATACAAGAACCGTTGCCATTGCTGCACCAATTGAACCCAACTCTACCACCTGCTGGCAGACCTCGAAAAGCGTTCGCATCTGCTTTGGGGGCTGCTCTTGGCCCGCTTTGCTCTCAGCTTCGAGTGTTGTATAGTCCATTACGAGTCTCTCCTCCATGAAAGTGTTTTTTGATGGCTTTCATTTTACCAGCACCTCCTTTCAGTTTACCACCTATGTCTGTACGGACGTATTGCCTCCACGGTTTGAGAGGCCCTGTAGTAGGCGACTGTTCTATTTGACGTGGAGACGTGTTTGCTCTACAATGCAGACATCATCACCTCAACAAGAGATCGACCTGCAAGGACATTCTTGCCTCTCACTTCACAGGAGGAGGTGCAGCATGACCGACCGCGTCGGACAGCAATTTGGCAACTACCGGCTGGTCTCCCTGTTAGGACAGGGTGGCTTTGCCGAGGTGTATTTAGGGCAGCATGTGCGGCTCAATCTGCAAGCGGCGATTAAGGTGCTGCACACCCACCTGACCGATCAAGAGGTCGAGCATTTCCAGCAGGAAGCCGAGACGATTGCAGAACTGGTTCATCCCGCGATTGTGCGCGTGTTCGATTACGATGTGCAGGACGGGGTGCCTTTCCTGGTGATGGATTATGCGCCGGGTGGCTCCTTGCGCCGGCGCTATCCCAAGGGCAGTGTCGTCTCCCTTCCCCAGATCGTCTCCCCAGTCAAGCAGGTGGCGGCAGGCTTGCAGTATGCGCATGACCACAAGTTTATCCATCGCGATATCAAGCCGGAGAATATGCTGGTGGGCCGGCATGAGGAGGTGCTCCTCTCTGACTTTGGGCTGGCGGCGCTGGCGCATAGCAGCGCTTCGCTGAGTACCCAGGAAGCCATTGGAACGCTGCCCTATATGGCTCCGGAGCAGATCGAAGGGCACCCACGCGCCGCCAGTGACCAGTATGCACTGGGCGTGGTCGTCTACGAATGGCTCTGTGGGCAGCGTCCCTTTGAGGGTTCGGCGACCGAGGTGATGGTGCAGCAGTTGACCATGCCGCCTCCGCCGTTGCATGAGAAAGTGGCGACGATCCCGCTGGGCATCGAGCAGGTGGTGCTTCGCGCGCTGGCCAAAGACCCCAAAGACCGCTTCGCCTCGGTGGCCGCCTTTGCTGAAGCCCTCGAGGAGGCAAACCAGCTTGCTCCATCCGCTCCAATGCGACTTGCCAGTGAGTCGCCTGCCCCCGGTCCGGATGCCGCACCCAGCTACGCCACGGTGGCGGAGGCACCCAGCCCACCAGGAGCACCCATGGTGGCGACGCCCTCTGCCGAGCTGTCAGTGGGAGCATTTGAGCCTACTGTGTACCCTGGCTCCTCGGCACAAAACGGCCTCGACACGCCCCAGGGCCAGGCTGCTTCCGAGATACCGTTGCCGGGCCAATTGGTCGCACCCATGGCGGCGGTCATGCCCGCTCCCCTTAAACCGACCATGCCCGTCCATCCCGGGGCCAGGCGCCTGCCTGGTCGCAGCGCTGCGCTGCTCATCGGATTGGTGGTCGTGGTCATTGCAGCAGGAGTTCTGGGCAGCGTCAGCCTGCTCGCACACTTCGGCGTCCTCGGTGCACACAGCAGCCCCTCCGCCGTCCAGGTGGCCCGGGGAGGCACCTGGACGTATGACCTGCCTGGCGATGTCTCTTCGCTCATTCCCAATGGCGCAAATGACCCGACCTCTCCTTTGATGGATCAAGTGCTGTACCTCCCCCTCTTTTCTGGTGATGCCCAGGGCATCATCCACGCTGAGGCAGCGACAGAGGTGCCCACCGTGCAGAATGGGGGTGTGAGCGCAGATGCCAAAACCTGGACGTTCCATCTGAGACCTCATCTTGTCTGGTCGGATGGGCAGCCTTACGATGTGCGCGACGTGGACTACACCTGGAAGCTCTGGAGCAATCCCAAGTTTGCTGCCGGTAGTACTCTGGGGCTGAACCTGATTAGCTCGACAGACGTCTCGGCGGACCACCTCTCGATCACCTTCCACCTCAAGCGCCCTTTCGGTCCGTTCCTTGCGGCGCTGTGGGTGGATGGCTTCTTTGCTCCGCTGCCGGCACACCATTTCAGCTCGATGGCTCCCGAGCAGATTCTCAAGTCGCCCTACAACTTGAACCCCAAGGTGACGAGCGGTCCGTTCATGATGGCTGAGAGCGTGCCGGGAGATCACTACACCGTGGTGCGCAACCCCAGGTACTATCGCGCTAGCGAAGGGCTGCCCTACCTGGACAAGGTCGTCTTCGGTGCCGTCTCTAGTCTTGACCTCGTTCTCAAGCAGATGCAGGCAGGCTCCCTCGATGCTACTGGCATTTTCCCGACTGTTAAGAATTTTCAGGCGATGCAGCGCCTCAAGGACTATACGCTCATCTATCCTCCCACCCAGAACGGCTTCGAGGCGCTGTTCTTCAACTTTCACAATGTGGTGCTGGTCAGTCACCTGGAAGTGCGCCAGGCGATGGCCATGGCGGTTGATCAGCAGACCATCATCGCTGGAGCGCTCAAGGGGCTTGGCACACCGCTGTGCACCGACCATCCCTCGGCCTATCATCCGGGCTTCGATCCAAATGATCCCTGCCCGCTGTTTGAGCTAGCGGCAGCCAATAAATTGCTCGATGACAATGGCTGGGTGCGAGGTCCTGATGGGGTACGAGCCAGGGACGGGCAGCGCCTGGAGTTCGAGTACTCGTCGCAAGTAGGCCTCGCCCAGCGCATCGACGTTGAAACGATCATCCAGCGTGACTTCCAGCAGATCGGCATCAAGCTCGACATCCAGAACTATCCCGGTGATACGTTCTTTAATTCCTTCCTGCCCCAGGGAAAGGCATCGCCACCCACAGGAGCCGTAGCGGGCAGGTATGACATCGCCGAGTTTGCGACCTCTCTTTACTACGACCCGGATGACTCCAGCTTGTTCGCCTGTAACCAGTTTCCATCGGCGGCCAATAACTTTAGTGGAGGCAACCTCGACTTCTACTGCAACCCGGCCCTGGATGCCCTGTACGCCCAGGAACAGGTGACGGCAGATCCGGGGGTGCGCCAACAGATCTTCATTCAGATCCACCGGATCTACCTGACGCAGTTCCCTTTCATTGTGCTCTTCGGTCGGACAGTATTCGCGCTGGCGTACAAGGGGACGCACAACTACCTGCCAGGACCCTATACCGACACCTACAACGTCGCAGAGTGGTGGTGCGATGGGGGGAAGTGTTAGGTGATCCTCGCCTCTCCATCAGGCTGGAGCAAGCCTCATTTGGATCAGCTTACCCTACTCGGTCACGTTAGGAAAAATCGCTATTTACAGGCGAAATGCCCTCATAAGTCTCAAAATATTTCTTACTTTATAGCAGGCGGCGCTTGTGCCGCCTCAATCAACGCCGGAAGAATCTCATTCGTCAGCGCCTGAATCTGATACAAACTCTCAGCCCAGGGAATCTCAGAATGATCCCGCCCCCCCTGAATTTCTGCTAACTGAATTACCCTTTCGTCCACCAGGCTGCGAAAATACAGAAAAGCCCGCACGGCGTCAGCAACCGGCACATGCGAATCGCGGGTAACCGAACCATATTCCACGCCCAGCAGCACCGCCTCAGCACGCAACTCTTCAGCCGAGGTACCATCATTCAGGGCGCGCAACAACAGCTCCAACACACGTCGTCCCAGGCTGCGGTAAGCCTCAAGCGCAGAATCATTGAAATGCTCATACCAGGACAGAGTTTTGAGCGTCCCATCTGTAAAAGCAAAGCGCACGCGACCAAGCACACTCTGCACCAGCAACTGCGCGGCAGGTCGTGGTTTGCGTTCCGCATCCTGTCGCAAACGTGCTTCAATATCAGAGCGGCGGAAGCGGCGATGTCCACCATTCGTGCGCCGCGAAGGCAACTCATTGCGATCCGCCCAAAGCCGTACTGTCGCCGGATGCATCCCTAGCAATTCAGCAGCCTCTCGCAGGCTCAGCCATTGATCCTCAGTCTGTGTTGAATTCATAAGGATAGCCCTCCCTCATGTGTACAAGCAGGCGACTCTGTCGCTCTACCTGGCTATACACGGGCTAGAAGCTCTCATAAAGAAATAGATGGTTTCGTGCCTGGTTCATTCTATGGGATATATGAGGTGGCGTCAAGAGTGGGAGCAGAACAGGGCGACCGCAAGGGTCGCCCTGTTCTGCTATAATACAACGGATCGGCCTGCCAGGCCCGTATATTGTAGGGGCGACCCTTGCGGTCGCCCTGTTTCCTTGCGCCGCCCTGGTGACTTGCCCCACGTGGCTCCTACAATGATGGTAAATGTCCTATTCGCCCTGTTTCCTTGCGCCACCCTTGTGACTTGCCCCACCCTTCTCCCTCGCCCCGCCACTGGAGACGGCCTGCTATCCCTGAGCAGACCATGTAGAGTCCTGATAGAAAGAAGGGTACTGCGGATCGCTGTCACTCAGCGTCCCCGACAACTGACTACTATCCTGGGAACCATGCCCATTAACGAGCACATGAAAGTACTTATCAACTACCTTAGTGCATGATAAAACGAGATTTCTACTTGTATTCACTGAACCCTGACATATGTATCTCGCATTAGCAAGTACCATGTTCGCCGACTGTATCTGCCCCTGATCGTCCTCTATTATTGAAGAAAACGTAATCGGGATAGTGGAAGTATAGTGTCCAGGATCCAGAGAGGTACGCACAACTGTTCGAAAACCAGTATACGAGTTATGTAAACGGGGTATCGACGGAATAGGAGAGAGAGTAGAGGTTGGTCCTCCATTCGTGAAGCGCCCGATAATAACAGGCGCCAGGATGGCTGTAATGACAGCTATGACTATTGCGCTAATAGCGCTGATACGAGCTACTCTCACTTGAACATTTGTAGTGCCAGGCTTCTTTGACCGTGAGTGCTGGTGGTTTGCCTGTCCTTGTTGCTTCCCTTGTTTTTGTGGCTGGGAAAGTGGTAAATGCTCTCTCCCTTGTACCTGATTAGAAAGCACTGCTGGTGGATTGTAGAGTTCTGTTGGATAACTATGAACAGTTGGATCAACACGAGCGGTTTGTGTCAACTGAATCACACCATCCGCCTCATACGTGTACACAACGTTCTTTCCAAAGCGAATTCTGTCACCGTGATTGAGTGAGCGCGCAGTGTTCGATATGAGTTGATATTCATTGATAAACGTGTGATTTGTGCTTCCTAGATCAAGGATACAATAGCCTTGCCCCTCAGGACGAATTTCAGCATGATGTCCTGAGACCTGGGAGTCGTTAATGACCAATTGATTATCTGGCGCACGTCCAATAGTTAATACAGTTGGTCCGAGGGTGGTTCGACCCGACAGACCATACAATGCTGCTTCCATTGTTTGCCTCCGTTCTCTCTCGCAAGTGGCTGCAAAGATGACGATGAACTCTGGTGGGTATTTACAAGGGACGCTATACGGAAGTACTTCTTTAGTAGAAAGTTAGCCTGACGCTCTCATCACAATCTATTTCTTTACAAAGAATAGCAGAAAGTGACTATAAATAATATGAATGAACCAACGAATTGTCAGTGAAAGGAATAACTCTTCTGTTATGATGTTGCTCACATTTTTGTTTGAATGAGAGAGACGGATCACAGTTCAACAGCCTGGAGATTATAAGACGGGGATGCAGGAATCACAGGGTCGGGTATCAATGGAAGGTTACCCATTGATACTACCAATCGAGTATACATAATGAGAAGTCATACCCGGTGTAGTACAATCTGGATGATCAAATAGCGGCGTACGAGCGAAAGAAGTTCCATATCAAACATGGAGATCGAAAAGGGAATCATCACAGAAACAACTCCAATAGAATCATCTTTTGGTGATGTACAGCAGCAGCATCGCGGAAGATTTATATTCCAGTACTGGCCTTTGTGGCTATGTCTCCTGCTTGCGCTGATAGTACGAGCATGGCTGGTTTTCCACACGCATGGTGTGATTGATGGGGATGAGGCCATGGTAGGTATTCAGGCACAGCATATCCTGCGCGGCGAGTTACCGGTCTACTACTTTTCGCAGGCCTACATGGGCAGCCTAGAGGCTTATCTGGTGGCTGTGCTTTTTGCTATTGCCGGTTCCTCTGTATGGACACTCCGTGCCGAACCTATTCTGCTTTCACTCCTGATTGTCTGGCTCACCTGGAAACTAGCTGCTCTACTGGCAGATGCGGCGAAGTTACCTTCCTATGCCAAACGGCGCTTCATGATTATCGCAACACTCTTTGCTGCCATGCCTCCCCTCTATGACGCTATCATAGAACTGCGTACTCTTGGCGGCTACATTGAGACGTTTGTGCTTATGTTGTTACTGCTGATTTTGGCATTTCGCCTGATACAGCGATGGCATGGGAGATCCTTCGCGGAGTTTACACTGAGTGCAACGAATGTGCTCAGGATGACAACAAAGCAAGCGATGACAGCGAAGCAAGCGATGACAACAAAGCGAGGGATGATAGCCTGGCGTTGGGCAGGTATTGGTTTTATTGTTGGCCTGGGTTTTTGGGTGAATCCTTTGATAAGCACTGCTGTTCTTGCAGCAGCCATCTGGATTGTCGGCTATTGCCTATATACAATTTGGTCGGTATGGAAGCGGGGTCTGGCATATACAACAGGGGACGCTTCTGGTGATCTGCAAGGCACTCCTGGGGATGCTACTCAAAAAACTAACGCTCTGCATACCCCCAGCCTGATTTCAATTTTCATGCCCGCCATAGCAGCTATTCCTGCGTGTATCATTGGATTTGCCCCCGCTCTCTACTGGGGAGCTACCAATTCGTGGGCGAACATTACTTATATGTTAATCAACCAGGGAGGTTTACCAGGTCAACGCCTGGCCACGATAAATAACGTGGCGCATCTCTACACCTCTTGCATTGTCAAACGTATTATTGGAGGCGCGCTGCCTGACGTAAACATAACCGCTACACTTCCACGCTTATTTACGCTTGGCCTGGCAATCGGTGTAGTTTACTTGCTTGCAATGGTGAGCGTAGTTGCTGTCTCACTTTTTTGGCGCCATCCGTTACTAGCGCAGATACGGCAACTTGTCGGCCTCCCTTTACTTTTTGGGGTATGCAGCGCTTTCATCTTCTTCATCTCCAAGATTTCAGCTTCCGGCCTCTTAGTCGATTGCAACACCATTGATTATGCGGGACGTTATGCCACACCGTTGCTGCTAGCCTTGCCATTTCTTTTCGCTGCCAGCTTTACCTTTGTCAGCATGTATCTGCATGAAAAAGGTAAAGAGCCACTCCAGGAAGGAACTAACACACATAGCCTTTCGCATCCTCAATCGTCTGTGCTCTTCTCTCGTCTAAGTCTTCAACGCCTGATGCAGGCAGGACTATTTGCCGTATTGCTTTTAATCCTTTGTGCACAGGGCTTGACGTACGCCCAGACGAATGCAGGATATACGTTTCAAACGTCCGGCTGTGTTGCTGCCCCGGCGAATAATGACCCGATCGTTGTCTATATGCAGCGTGAGCATATTTACTATGCCTGGGCATCTTTTTGGATTGGCAACCCTATCATTTTCAAGACCAAAGAGAGAGTTATTGTGGCTGATCCGCGTATCATTACCACCCCTCATTTTTTTAGAAGTCGCATCCCCGCATATACCAATGCTGTCGTTCATGCTGATCGTCCCAGCGTGCTCACGTTGGTCCCGCACAGCGATTCCCACCCGCTACTGCTGAGGAAACTTGATACTGAACACATCACATATCATGTAGCGCGCTTTCCATCAGAACCAGGCATCGATCTTCTCGTGGTAACTCCAATAAACCATGCTATCTCACCTTTTGAGTCAAATTCTCTTGGTGCATGGCTTTATGGCTGCTGATATGTAGACAGGGTTTCACAGCACTTTCTCAAAATGCGCCAGAAATGCAACGGGAGGGCAAGTGCAGGGAGCATCTTGCTCCCTACATAAGCCATGAAAGAACAATCCTCACTTATGCCGGGACTCGACGGCTATAGTACGGGCGACGGTGGTGCCAGAGACGGTAGGTCAGCAGGTACCAAAGTGCCGTGAACAGGGTGGCTCCAATCAGCGCTTTGAAGAGCGGCATTCCGAAGAGGACAGGATCACCAGGAATGATGAGGATCACCACATTGGTAACGATCCATATCCCCACCAGCGCGGCAATGATTGCCCCAATGATGCCGAAAGGGAGCCGCCAGCCTACAATGAACTCTGCAACAAAGCCGACAATGGCCGCGACGAGCAAGTACATGAGCTGACTCTGATAGAGAGCCAGGTGAAGGTTACCCACGTTGACCGTGATGAGTGGGGCCTCAGCCAGGAGTGCGAACATAACGTCCTCCATATCTTGTATATGTGTGCCTGCTTTGTTCGCAAGGACACACAGTTTTCAATAAACACAACCCGTTCTTAATTATCTACACGCTACATCTACTGTTTTCGTTTCAATGGGCCAATGGAGTCCTGTTGCCAGAGTGTCTTTTCAGTCGCAGTGTTCACTTTCTGCTGCACTGGCATAGTCATGGTTCTCCTCTTCATCCTTTCTGCTAGCATCGCTTGCTTACCTTGCCATCTGAGATGACGAGATAGTTTCCACATCTCCCGCCTACGGCGAAGTGAGGAGGGTTGAAATGGTAGCAAGGAATGAATCCAATTCGAATGGCTTCATAAAGGTGATGAGTTGGCGTTGTTGTATCTGCTGGTGAGGTACCTGACGATTTGCTGTGATCAAGATAGCAGGGATTGGTGCTAACTCCCGTTTGATATGGAGGCGGTCATAGAGTTCGATGCCATTCATCCCCGGCAACCCGTAGTCCAGAATAAAGAGGTCGGGTGTGAAGTTCCGCACGAATTTCAATGCAGCATGGCTGTCACTTGCCACGATCGCTCTATAGGGCGTCTCCTGATCAATAGCCTCAATGAGGAATGAGCCAATGTTCGGATCATCCTCGACGAGGAGGATCGTCTTGGTTGCCGCCTGCGCTTCTCTCGCTAACGATTCTGTATCTTGAGACATAGTCTTGCTCCAACTCTTTCGGTGAATACCGAATTTGCTTCTTCTCTAACACGAAAGAGATAAGCAAAGGGTTTCAGAGGCGTACCATATATGCCGGAAGCACACCACTGTATATGAAACGAGAGCACGGCTGCTGGGCGCGGCAAGCGCAAGAAATCGGTGATACAATCACAATATTAACACGAGACAGTACACAAATCAGGCAGGAAGAATCCCCCATGCGAATTATCTCTCTCTTAGCCAGTGCCACAGAAATGATCGCCGCGCTTGGCTGTCTGGATCAGATGGTAGGCCGCTCTCACGAATGCGACTATCCTCCAGAGGTGCTTGCGCTGCCCGTGGTGAGCACTGTGCAGATAGATATCAATACAAGCAGCGCTCAGATCGATGCGCAGGTGAAACAACTCGCGCAGAAGAAGGGCGAACCAGAGGACCCCGCTCTAAAAGCGCTGAGCATCTACACTATCGACATTGACAAGCTACAAGAGCTGCGCCCTGATGTTATCTTCACGCAGACACAATGCGAGGTCTGTGCTGTCAGTGAACGAGATGTAACTCAGGCCATTGCACAGCTTACTGGCCTACAGCCGCTCGTTGTCTCGCTCTCTCCCTACCGGCTCCAGGACGTCTGGGAAGACATGTTGAGAGTAGGACAGGCGTTAGACAAGCGTGACCAGGCTCAAATTCTTGTAGAGAAGTACCAACAACGCCTCACAGACCTGGCCGTCAAAACAGCCGCGTTGGGCGCCAAACCGAGGGTCGCTGTGCTGGAATGGCTTGACCCCTTAATGGGTGCAGGCAACTGGACACCTGAGCTGGTGGCTTACGCAGGGGGCGAGAATATTTTTGGTGAGCTTGGACAGCATTCTCCCTGGTTGACCTGGGAGGAACTGCAAGCTGCTGACCCTGATGTAATTGTCCTCTCTCCCTGTGGTTACTCGCTTGAGCGCACAATGCAGGATGTGCCACTTCTGCAAAATCATCCTGCCTGGGCAGACTTGCAAGCGGTGCGGAACGGCAGAGTCTATGCCATAGATGGCAACCAGTATCTCAATCGATCCGGGCCACGCCTGGTAGAATCGGCAGAGCTACTCGCACGCGTTATCTGGGGTGAGCGCTTAGGCATCCCTGCCGACGACAATGGATGGAAACGGGTTCAATAGTTCAGAAGTGTCCCTCACTCGTGTTCTTCAATAGAATATCACTCCTGTGGGGGGAGTGTAGCATGCACTTGAAAAAGGAGTTAACTCGATGAGGAGCCTATTTCGTCGATCTACCCCTGGGCTAGCTATTTCCCTCTTGCTGGCCTGCACAACCATCTTCTTTTCAGCGTCCACTGTATCTGCGGCTGGTTTCAAGTTCACGACCTTCGAGTTGAGTAGCGTCACCGGGACCGTATGCCCTGGATCAATCCAGTGCACCAACTTCGCTGCTGAGCCCCAAATTCGGGCAGACCTGTCTGGAAACTTCTATGCCTCCTCTGAGAATGGATTGGGAGGTGGCACAGATGCCTGGAAATCGACCGACAGCGGTCTGCATTACACCACCCTCATGTCTCCTAACCAGGTCTCCAGCACCAACAATACCGGCTTTGCGCCTGGAGGCGGCGACACCGATTTAGCGACAGCACCCGCAAAGAACGTAGCTGGTCTCTACAATGTCTACGTCGCCAGCCTGAGTCTTGCCAATGTTGACGTCAGTACCAGCATGAACGGAGGCCAGACTTGGGCTCTTAATCCAATCGGCGCCACCATTCCTGTCGATGACCGCGAGTGGATCGCTGCCGACGGAGCCTCCAAAGTCTGCATCTCCTACCATGATATTGCGACCTTCAACATTGATGTAAACTGTAGCTTTGATGCAGGAGCGACGTTCACACAGTTGGGCGATGCCATCGATACCGCTCATGCCTTTCTTATCAATAACAACCAGATTGGCAATCTGGCCATTGATCCGAGCAGTCATATTATCTACCAGACCTTCAGCGGCATCGATAACGCAGGAGAGGTTGCATGTGGTGAGGCTGGCACCTGTGCCTACCACGATGTCTGGATGGGCGTTTCTACTGATGGAGGCAAGACTTTCACCGATTACCGGGTGCACTCCAATCCCAACAACCAGGTAGGCTACGGTCACCAGTTCGTCAACGTGAGCATTGACAATGCGGGCAACGTCTACTCCGTCTACTGCGACAACCACAACATCTACTATAGCTACTCGACGAATCAGGGCAAAAGCTGGTCCGCCCCCGTCCAGGTGAACAAAGCGCCGTCCAATACGGCCATCTTCCCGTGGAGTGTAGCCCATAATCCTGGACACATTGATATCGTCTGGTATGGCACCTCCTATTATGATGGCGTAAACACACCTGACAACTATCCAATGAGCGCGTCCTGGTACGCATACTTTGCACAAAACCTGAGTGCAACCACCGCAGGAAGCGGCTTCTCGCAAGTCCGGGCGACTCCAATCGTCCACTATGGTGGTGTCTGCGAGAGCGGTATCGCCTGTAGTGGCAACCGTGACCTTTACGACGACTTCGGTGTGGCGGTCAATCCTCTCACTGGCCTGGCCTCGATTGTCTACAGCGACGATCAGTATACCAATGACGCGAACGACCCGCCACAGTCAGGATGCACCCCTGCGAGGAGCAACACGATCTCCTGTGACCACACATCCATTGCAACTCAGACTTCTGGGAAGGGGATCTAGGAAAAGTTTTCGCGCACAGTATATCGGATAGAGACCAGATCATTTGAATTGCCTTGCTTTGCGACCTCGAAGCATGAGTAAGAAGACGAGGAGTCCATAGAGCGGGATAAATCCAATGGCCCAACCCAGCCATGAGGGAATCGCAGGTGGTGCGGTGGCTGTTATAGGAACAACTGCCTCTCCCTGACCGGCACTCCCTGTGACGACGATAACAAGAGACCACAATCCCTGTACTGTGATCTCCGCGTCTCCCTGCACGCCATTGCGCACGTTCGGATCTGGACTGAGACTGGCTCGTACCGGGGTGGCAGGCACATCTGATTCATCGGGGATAGAGGTTACATCATAGGTCAGGGTGCCACTTATTGACTGCTGAGGGGCAATGGCAAAAGGAAGCGCATAGCTGGCGTGGGCGGGATATGTGTAGAGATTGACCGTGAGCGGATACGGGCCGGCCTGCACCTGCACGACACGAGCTGGTGTGCTCCCATGAGTGGTTGCTGCAATCGAGTAGATGATCTCTCCTCCTACCACAAGCAGAAGAATCACACCGACTGCAAGGAGCAGAAATTGGAATGGTTTAGCCATCTTCATTCCCTTTCCAGAGAGTCTATCGACTCACCTACGTTCCGACCGAAAATGGTGCCCAGGTATGTCCCTGCAAACCCCAGTAGTAACGAGACCAGGTAGCCAGCTATCCCCAATCGCATTGCGAATATAACGGGATAGATGGGAAAGATGGCTACAACCGGCAAAGCCGCACTCAGCAACGCGGTGAGAGCCAGAATGAATGTCAGCTTTCTCAGAGGCCATTGCTTGTGCCGGGCCCGGCGCATGAGCACATCGATTAGTATCGCCACGACAAGAGGAGTGATGAACCATTCAAGCGCGACGATCGAGGTAAAGGGAGGAGCATCCCGGTACGTCAAGCGTTCAACGGTGAGCAACCAGTCCGTTGCTGGTTGTACAAACACGGCCATGATCCCTGCCAGGAGGAGGTAGTAGACACTCACTGATGTTGCTGCCCAGCGCCAGGGGATCGCATAGGCTGCCGCGACGAGGGTGAAGGCGACCAGTATGCCTGACAGCAGTGGGAAGACACTGATACTCATGAACCCCAGGTCGATATAATTCTTCCTGCTAAGTGCATCGAAGAGCAACAGTGTGAAGAGGCTCAGGACCGTTGCGAGAGCCAGGACCACTCCCAGAGTCGCAGTGCGCCTGGTCCCGGTACCTGCAGCGCCAATTCTGGTTGCCAGATGCGCGGCTGAACTCAGCATATAGGCGGTACCAAGCGCCACAAGTCCCATGCTGGCGACAAACATCACGTGGAAAGGAGCCCAGATCGCGACATCGATGCCATACAGGGCATGCCAGTAGGCATCCAGTGGAAAGGCGACGGCGGCCGTGAGTGCTGTAAAGCCCACAATATACGCACCGAGCGGACCAGAGAAGATCTCCGCAAAACCTACACCGTATTGGGCAATGATCGTATGGCGGCGTGCCCACACACTTTCGATGAGCACACAAAGCAAGCCGGAGATGCCACTGAGGGCGACTCCGCTCAGCATCATGATGTGAGGTGGGATGAGCGTTCGATCACGTCCAATAAAAGAATGCCATTGAATATCCCAGCTTGTGCCTTCGAGAAAAATGATGGCGCCAAGCAGAGCAGTTAGTCCCAGGACCAGGCGCAATGTTGAAACGACCCGCAGCGAGCGTGCCAGCGTTGTTGAGTCATTGAAAACTGCGGTCCCATCAAATGTTTTGGCCATACGCAACGTTCCCTTTCGTCTTTATATCAATATAGCTAACGTATGTACGAGAGAGACGCCAAAATTGTTGCTCCACTTGGGAGTATGCGGCTTGTTTGTGATAATTGAAAAATGGCTCTTCTATAAGCTAGAGCTACGGTGTATGGAAGAGGAGCGTTAAGATGTACTGCTGTAACGCTGCTGTAATCAATCCGATGAGGATGCTCCCACTCACCCCAAGGACAGTCGAGAAGATTTTCGGGCGAACACGAAAAGGCCATGTTGGATAAGGTATATAGAGTGTTTCCTCCAAGACTTTTTTTTCTTGCACGGCCTTTGCCTCCTCGACTGAGATCATACTACTACATCCATACCCTCCTTTATCTGTCAATTTACTTTTTGTTACGGATTCATATACAATGGCCTTATAGAGGTTTTTTATCTTCCTTCTTAAAATGGAGACAACATATGCCAGATCAACTGAAGTTTGGGTTGACTTCCATGAACATGGGAGCGACCAGTTACCCAGAAGCGCTGGTGCGCGTCGCGCGGGCAGCCGAAACAGCAGGATTTGACTCGTTGTGGGCGGGTGAGCACCATGTGCTCGCCGAGTCCTCGGAGCGCATTCCAGCGACCAACCGCATACTGAACCCGGTGGTTGCCCTCACCTTCGTGGCAGCACACACGCGCACCGTTCGCCTGGGAATAGGCGTTCTGCTGCTTCCGCAGCACCAGCCGCTCATCCTGGCGAAGGAATTAGCCAGCCTGGATGTGCTGTCCGGTGGCCGCTTGATAGTGGGAATTGGCGTCGGGTGGGCAGAGGCAGAGTACGAGGCGCTGGGCATATCCTACCACGAACGAGGCGCTCGCGCGGATGAGTACCTGGCGGCCATGCGTGCCATCTGGAGCGATGAAAAGCCAGCCTATCACGGCCGCTACGTCTCGTTTCAGGGAGTGAAGGCCTACCCCCATCCAGTGCAGCAGCCCACTCCGCCCATCGTCGTTGGAGGCAGAGCCCCGGCGGTGTTGCGTCGGGCGGTGGAGCAAGCCAACGGATGGTACGGCTTTGCACTGGACCTCGATGAGACTGCCAATGTGCTCGCACAACTGCGTGAAGCTGCTGCGCACTATCATCGACCGGCGTCGCTGGGCGAACTAGAGATCAGCGTAGCCCCCCGCATACCAATCGACAGGGAAACGGCGCAACGTTTTGCCGAACTGGGTGTTCACCGGCTCATCTTGATCCCACCCTGGGGGATGGATGCGCCTGGGCTGGAGCAGTGGGTAAACTCGGTGGGAGAAACGCTGGTTGGTCAGGTGTGAGGCTAGAAATGATCTTGACGACAAAGCGCCTTGTGCTGCGCGAGTTTGAGGAGGATGACTGGCGGGCTGTGCTCGCTTATCAGTCTGACCCGCTCTATCTACGCTACAATCCCTGGACGCATCGAACAGAACCGGATGTACGTGCATTTGTACAGATGTTTCTTGTACAGCGCGAGGAAAAGCCCCGTACGAAATTCAAGCTAGCCATCACGCCTGCGTCCGATGGCCAGCTCATTGGCAATGCTGGCATACGCATGAGAACACCAGATTCATGGGAGGCTGACATCGGCTATGAACTGGATCCTCGCTACTGGGGCTACGGCTACGCGACCGAGGCCGCGAAAGCGATCCTCGCTTTCGGCTTCCAGGAGTTGGGACTCCACCGCATCTGG
>WNGD01003235.1_pt1 | contig 31793 bp, 34 predicted proteins | sample 5400671 | NCBI WGS metagenome assembly WNGD01 (sample SAMN13153369, study PRJNA577476) | soil metagenome | isolation source: 40 cm soil or saprolite under grassland replicate 2 | place: USA:California | collected 2016-06-15
GGTCTATCCGTTCGTCCTCGAGGACCACCGCGAGCAGGCCTACGGGCGCTTCGACGACCTGACCGCCCGGCTGGTCGACCTCGATCGCCACCTGCGCGAGGTGGCGCACTCGCTCGAGATCCGCGGCGATCCCGACTCGCTCTCGTCGGCTCAGCGGATCACGGTCTTCCGGGCGATCCAGGAAGCGCTCGCGAACGTGCGCGAGCACTCCGGTGCGACCTCGGTCGAGGTCCGTCTGCGAGCGCGAAGGAGCGCGATCGACGTGCAGATCGTCGACGACGGGACGGGCTTCGAGGTCGAGCGCGCGCTCGCGAAGGCGGCGCAGCGTGGGCGGCTGGGTCTCGTCGGAATGGCCGAGCGCGTGCGGATGCTCGGCGGCACCTTCGACGTCGAGAGCAGCCCCGGTGGGCCGACGACTCTGAAGTTCACGCTCCCGCGCTGGGAGCCTCTCGTCAGCTGAGCGCCACGAGGGCCACGACGGCTTCCGACGACTTGCGGGAGGTCGGGGTTGGCGGGCACGATCAGAGCAGACGTCACCGAGATACATGCTGTGGTCGTCGGAGGAGACGACGAAGATGAAGAAGAAGAGGAAGAAGACGCCTGAGGAGCGGGCGGCTGAGCTGGCCTATAGGGAAGACCTCGACAGCCGCCTCCAGAGGAAGATCGAGCACTTGCGAACGCTCAGTGCGCAGAGAGGCACGCTCGTCGAAGGCGATCTCGACAGCCGTCTTCGACAAATGATTGAGCGCTACCGCCGGCTCAACTCCGAAAGACGCGCGGCCGGCGGCGAGGCCTGGTAGTAGCAGAACGACGAAGGAGGCCTTTCGGGCCTCCTTCGTCTCTTCCCCCTTCCGCCGCACTTGGGCGGAGCCTGGAAGCTTGTGATCGCTCGCGACTAGTCGTCCTGCGAGTCGCCGTTCTCCTTGGCCTTCGAGGAGACGCACTTGCCGAATGCGTTCGCCTTGTTGACGTTCGTTCCCCACGTGGTCTTGAAGGCGTCGGGGTCCTTGGCACGGGCTGCCTTGCATTCCTTCGCGGCGTTCTTGGTGTCCGTCGCCACCTGAGTAGAAAGCTTGGCGAGACACCCATCAAAGGCCGCCTTCGGGCTTCCGGTCGGCGCGTACAACGCCCGGAACGCCGACATGCCCATCGTGCGCCTCTGCTGCTTACAGAGCACCGCAGCGCCCTGCCCTGAGCTCGAGGACGTGCTCGTCTCGGGCTTGCCCTTCCCAGCGGGCGGGGCCGCGAATGCCGCCGGCGCGGCGAGGGTGAGAAGCGCGACGAGAACGAGGAGTCTCTTCATGGGTCACTCCGAGCGGTTGGAATTTGCCTGTACAGACACGGAGACGTGTCTAGGACGCAAAACCTGCGTGAGAAGATGTAAAGGTTCTGTGCGGGCGGTTGCGCCGCCGGCCGGCCTCGTCCACCGTTCGACTATGGCCGTGACGGAGGCGAGCCACGCTGCTTCGCGCGCACTCGACGATCTCTACCGCCGTCACGGAGGCGACGTCTACCGCTACGCGCTTGCCGTCCTCGGCAACCATGCGGACGCCGAGGACGTCACCCAGACCACGTTCCTGAACGCGTACCGCTCGCTCGAGCAAGGCGTGCATCCGCGGAAGCCGGCGAACTGGCTGCTCACGATCGCGAGCAACGCGATCAAGGAAAGGTTTCGGCGAGAGCAGGCTCGACCACGCGAAGTGGAGCTCAATCGCGAGGTCGCCACGCGAGGCGACGAGGCGGACGGCCCTTCTGTGGGGGAGCTCTTGACCGCGCTCGCCAAGATCCCTCCGCAGCAGCGGCAGGCGATCGTCTTGCGCGAGTTCGAGGGACGCTCGTACAAGGAGATCGCCGACATCCTCGGCGTCACCACCGGCGCGCTCGAGACGCTCCTCTTCCGAGCACGACGCTCCCTGACGGACGAGCTCGCGCACCAGCTCACGTGCACCGAGGCGCAGCAGGCGGTCTCTCGGGCCGCGGACGGACGGCTCGGGCGCAAGGAGAAGCGCCGCCTGCAGGAACACCTCCGGGAATGTCCCGACTGCGCGCAGTTCGCAAGGCTGCAGCAACGTCACAGCAAAGCGCTGCGTGGGCTCGCGTTCGTCCCGATCCCGCTCACGTTCACGCTTTTCAAGGGATTCGAGGGCTCCGCGGCGGCGGCGACCCTGCCCTCAGCGGCGGGAGCAGGGATCGGCGCAAGCGCGACGGGGGTCGGGACAGGCGTGGGCGGCGGTACGGCGGCGAGTGGCGGCGGGCTGCTCGCCGGCGGCTTCGTCGTCAAGGTTGCTGCGATCGTCGCCGTTGCCGGCGTGGCTGGAGGCGTGACCGTCGCCGGAGCGAAGGAGGCCGGGATGATCGGCAAGAGCAAGAGCCCGCCGCCCGCCGTCGGGACGACGAATGAAGGCAAGAGCCACCTCCTCCATACCCAGCGGGCACAGCACGCCTCGGCCCGCGGCCTCTTGCACGGTAAGGCGATCGCGCGCGGTCAGACCGGCAACGTCCCTCCCGGTCACCTCAGGAGAAAGCACCGGGCAAGCCAGGCGGCGTCGCACTCGCACCGAGGCGCAACCGCGAGAACTCACACCTCTGGGGCTCACTCGTCCGGCACGCACTCGTCCGGGACCAAACCCTCCGCGAGCCACGGATCGTCGAGCTCGACGAAGAGCACGAATACGACGACTGCCACCACTACGACGACCACGACGAAGCCGAAGCCGACGCCGAACGGCCGCGCGACCGGCCAGTCCGAGAGCTCGAGCTCCGGCAGCTCGTCGTCGGAGACCACGACGACAACGCCGACTTCGCCGCCTGGCAACGGAAACGGCGCGTCCTCGCAGCACGCGGGCAGCTCGAAGCCCTGACGCCACCTAGTAGCAGGGCCTGGCGAAACAGACCTCCTGAATCGAACACCCCCCTCGATAGGGGGAGCGTCGGTTACGCAGCCCGGCCGATGTGTCGGTCATGCGCCGGCTCTTCGTGTTGGCCGCAGTCTCGGCGACCGTCTTCGCGCTCGCTCCTGTCGCGTCGTCCACCCCTGCGCGGCCGACGGTCGAGCGGCGAGGAGCGCTGGAGCGCGCGGTCGTTCGCGAGCTCAACCGCGCGCGAGCCGCCCACGGCCTTCGGGCGGTCCGGTGCGGCGACGGGCTCAGTGCGGCCGCTGCCCAACACTCGCGCTCGATGCTGGAGCTCGGCTTCTTCGAGCATGAGTCCGCGGACGGCACGAGCTTCGACCGGCGGATCCGCCGCTACTACACGAATCGCGGGTGGCATACGTGGGCCGTCGGAGAGGCGCTTCTCTCGAGCTCGGTAACGATCAGCGCACGCGAGATCGTGGAGACCTGGATCCAGTCACCGCCGCACCGGGCGGTGATCCTGTCTCCCGTCTATCGCGATGCGGGAGTCGGCGTCTATTTCACACCGGACGCGTCGGGCGCCTTCGGCGGATACCCGGCTCTGGTCGTGACGGCAGACTTCGGACTGCGCGAGCGGTAGAAACGCGCGGTCTTGCGCGGTCGCGGTCTACGAGGCTACGCGGCGAGCGGTCGGAACGGCGTGTCCTCGGGATCGATCTCCATGGCGAAGCCGCGATCCCAGAGGACGATGAGGTGGCCCGTCTCTTCGATCTCATTGACGACCCCTCGATCACCAGCGCATAGTCCCGAGTCGCCGCCGGCGTCGCCGACGAGCTCGATCCGCGAGCCCACGCGCACTCCGGCCCGGATGCGAGCCAAAAGGTGTCGTGCGCCCTGTGTGTCCATGGACCCAGTATCGGCGGGTCGGATCGACGCTCTATCCCCCACATGTACAGACTTGACAATCCCTTCGGACAGGAGGAGTGATTCGGAGTCCGGCGAAGTCGCCGGGGCCGGCGGACTGTTCCGAACTCGACGGCTTAGGACCGGTCCGCCGGCATGTGCCGCCACTCGGCGCCCGTCATGATTCCGCGCTCCCGACACCACGACGAGAACGAAGAGCAGCCTGCGAAGACAGCCGGTCCCGCGGGCATCGTCCGACGCGCGTTCGGACAGGGCACCCGCCCGGAAGAGGAGCTCGAACGGCTGCTCGTCGAAAGGGCGGCCGAGCTCGAGGACTACGCGGCGCGTTTCGAGGAGACGGCGCTCGAGCTCAACACGCGCGAGGAGCGCCTGCGAGACGAACGCGCCTCGGTCGAGCGGCTTCTGCGCCAGAGCACCGCGGAGCTCGAGGCTCGCGAGAAGGAGCTCGTCCAGTTCGAGCACGAGCTCGAAGCCCGCGACCAGCGCTTGCGCACGTCCGAGGCGCAGCTTGCGCGGCGTCGCAGCGACCTCGGCGCAGTCGAGCTGAAGCGTGCGGCACTCGAGCAGCGCGAGCGAGCGCTCGAGACTCGTGAGGCAGCGCTTGCCGCGCGCGAGGATCGGCTCGCAGAGGACGCGGGGCTCGAGGACCGGGACGTCGAGCCGCGGGCCGTCGAGCTCTACTTCGTCCCCGGCCCTGGGTACCGACTCGTTGAGGCAGGCGAGGAAGTGGTGACGCCCGAAGCGATTGTCGAGATCGACGGCGACGAGTATCACGTCGCACGCGTGGGGCGGTCACCGCTTCCGGGCGACAGCCGGCGTTGTGCCTACCTCGTGCGCCTCGCTCCAGACATCGCGGAGTAGGAGGACTCGGCGAAACAGGCTCTGTGCCGCCAGGGGAGCGCTGGATCGCCGCGAGGCGGCATCCTCGGTCGCCTCAATACCCGTCGAGTATTGAGGCTCACTGCGTCTTTGCCTGGCGACGACCAGCGGCACCCTTGCGACGAGGCCAGTTCCGCCAAGCCCTCCCTAGCTTCCGAGCCCGACGTACCAGTCGAGAATCTGGTCGCCGGCAAAGAGCGCGATGACGCCACCGAGCGCGAGGAACGGCCCGAGCGGGATTGCCCGCTTCCTCGCGGCCCGGCCGTGCCGGATGAGCAACACGGCAGCGGGAAGGAACGCGGCGATGAAGCCGACGAACAGCGCCACTGTCACCGCGAGTCCCAAACCGGCACCGAGGAAGGCTGCGAGCTTCACGTCGCCCATGCCCATCCCTCGCGGATACGCGAGGGCGATGAGGAAGAGGACCAGCCCCGCGCCGAGCCCGGCGAGAAGCCATCCGACGCTTGGCTCGTCGATCGTACGTGCGACGAGGATCACGACAGCTCCCGGGAGTACGACACGGTTCGGGATCAAACGGTCCTCGAGGTCGGTCCTCGTGATCACGACGAGGAGCCAGCAGAAGACGGAAGCGATCAGAGCCTCGAGGGTGAAGCCGAACTCGAGTCCGGCGCCGGCGGCGAGAAGAGACGTGGCCGCGGTCACGAGGAGTACTCGGCGCGAGAGCGGCGCCTGCGCGAGCAGAGGAAGCCGGGCGGGGGCGTTCGTCGCGATGCGGTCTGCGATCGGCCCCGCGACAAGGCCGAGCACCAGGCCGACGACACCCGCACCAAGGTCCACCGGCTCTCAAGTTCAGCCGGCGTACGTCGCTTCCTTCCGTGCAGGGTCGCCGCGATCCCCCTTCTCGGGAGTGCGCTACTCCGGAACCAGCCACGATCGGCAGTTCTGCGACCCCTCATTCGAGGAGGTCGCATCCCTCGAACTGGGGTATCAGTCGGGCGGGCCATCAGTACCGTCTGTGTAACTGCGGCGCCCCAGCGTGAGGGGGCAGGACAACGAGGACGAGGTGCAGATCGGAGACAAGCGGCAACTTGGCGGTTCGCTCGCGTGGGCACTCTCTCTAGCGGCGCTCGTCTTCATCGCCGGAGCGGCAGCGGTCTCACTCCAGGAGAAGCCCGATCGGGTCGTGGCCGCGCTCGTGATCGTCGGCCTGGCCGCCGGCATGTGCGGGCTCGCTCTCGACTGGCGCCTCCATCGCGCGCGCTCCGAGGCCCTGCGTGATCCGCTGACCGAACTTCCCAACCGCGTCCTGCTCGACGATCGAATCGAGCAGGCACTGCGGCGCTCGCAGCGCAGCGGGGAGGGCTTCGCCCTCATCGTCGTCGATCTCGACGGGTTCAAGGACGTGAACGATGTCCGCGGACACGGCGCCGGAGATGCCGTGCTGAGGTGTCTGTCGCGCCGCTTCGAGTCGATCGTCCGCGCAAGCGACACCGTGGCTCGAGTCGGGGGCGACGAATTCGTCGTCCTCTCTCTCGGAACCGGCGATGACGAGCAGGCGGCTGCGCTCGTCGGGCGGATGCGTCACGCGCTTCGGCGGCCCTTCCGATTCGAGGGCTCGCTGATCGAGATCGACGGGAGCGTCGGCTGGGCGATCTATCCCGCCGACGGTGCAACGGCGTCCGACCTGCTGACGCGAGCGGACGGAAAGATGTACGCAACGAAGCGCGACACCTCGGACGACGCCCTCCTGGCGCGCCGAGGCATCGACGTCGGCATGGTTCGCGACGTCGAGACCGCGCTCGGGCGCAAGGAGCTGGTCGTCGTCTACCAGCCGATCCTCGATCTCAGGACCGGCGAGCCGAAGGCGGTAGAGGCACTCGTCCGGCGGATGCTCCCGGACCAGACGCTGCTTCTCCCGGCCGAGTTCATTCCGCACGTCGAGAGGACCCCGGTCGTCCGCGAGCTGACGTTCGCGGTCGTCTCCGACGCCCTCATCTCTGCCGAGAGCTGGTCGGCCGCCGGGCACGAGCTCTCGGTCTCCGTGAACGTGCCGTACCGGCTGGTGGACGACGCCCGCTTCGTCGAGGGCATCGGCGATCTCCTCGACGAGTCGCAGGTCGAAGCCGGGCGCCTCACACTCGAGATCGTCCCCGCCGGGCCCGGCGCGGGCTCCGCGCTCGACGACGAGGTGCTCGCGCGCCTCCGCGAGCTCGGCGTGCGTATCTCGCTCGACGACGGCGGCCGAGCGGCCTCCTTCGCGGCCTTGCGCACCCTCCCTCTCGACGAGCTCAAGATCGACACCGGCTTCGTGCACGGCCTCGGCCGAAGCGCAACCGACGCCGCGCTCGTCCACGGGATGATCGACATCGGCCACGCGCTCGGGCTCTCGGTCGTCGCCGAGGGGGTCGAAACGCGCGAGGCCTGGCACATCCTTGCTCGCTGGGGCTGCGACTACGCCCAGGGCTTCTACGTCGCCGGCCCCCGCAAGGGCGACGAGCTCGTCGACTGGCTCCGCGACCGCTGGCCCGCTGTCGCATAGCTAGGCGCGAAATACCGCCTGCACGGCAAACGCCACGCCGACGACCATCAGGACGATCCCGAGCGCAAGACGGAGCGCGTTCTCCGAATACCGGCTGGTCGCCTTCGCTCCGAGCCAGCCGCCGGGCAGCGCGCCTGCCAGCCCAGCGGTGAGAACGGTCCAGTCCACGCGCAGGCTCGCGGCACGGACCGCAAAGCCGGCGAGCCCCAGGAGGAAGCCGACGACGAGATTCGTGCCGGCCGCGCGGCGGACGTCGAGGCCGACAGAGCGGACGAGCGCGGGCATCCGCAGCGTCCCCAGGATCACGCCGACGGCGCCTCCGAGGACGCCGATGAAGAACGCGAGAACGCCGCCGCGCAGTACGCGGAGACGTTCGCGCACACGTGGGGCGATCGGGCGAAAGGCGAGATCGACTCCACTCCACGCCAGGACTGCGGCGATGACCCCGTAGAGAACGCTGACCGCCACCTCGTCCGCGAGGAGCGCGCCGGCGATCGCGCCGGCGACGGAGGGCGGAGCCATCCACGCGACGACGTACCAGTCGACCCGTCCCTCGCGAGCGTGCCTGAGGCCGCCCGCACCCGCCGCCGCTGCCGAGACGGCAATGTTCGTTCCCGATGCCTGGACCGGATTCCCGGTGGCGAGGACGATCAGCGGGAGGCGCAGGGTTCCGAGCACGAGGCCGAGCATCGAGCCGAGATAGCCCGCGACGAACGAGCCGAAGAGAGCTACTGCGAGCTGCCAGGTCTCCAGAGCGGCTCCGACTGCCCCGCGACGGCGTTGGCGGTGCGCGCGAGGATGAAGAGGAGGTCGGAGAGCCGGTTCAGGTAAACCAAAGCGGCGGGATTGAGCTCGTGCTCCTGGGCTGCAGACAGCGCTTCACGCTCGGCCCGCCGGCAGATCGCCCGTGCGAACTGAAGGCGCGACGCGGACTCGCTTCCGCCCGGGAGGACGAAGCTCTTGAGCTCGGGCAGCTCGTCGTTGAACAGGTCGCACTCGCTCTCCAGCGCCTCCACCTGGCCTTGCGTGACTCGCAACCTCCCCTCGCGCTCGAGCGGCACGGAGAGATCCGCGCCGAGGTCGAACAGCTCGTTCTGGACGCGTTCGAGCACCGGGCGGATCGCGTCCGGGCACTGCGCCGCAAGGACAAGTCCGAGCGCGGAGTTGAGCTCGTCGACTGCTCCGTAGGCGGCAATCCTCGCGTCCAGCTTGGGTACCCGCGAGCCGTCGCCGAGCGAGGTCTCCCCTGCGTCGCCCCCGCCCGTGTAGATGCGCGTGAGGCGCACCGGCTCGTCCCGCTTCCTCACGCGGCAGACAATAGGCAGCCGAGCCGACGCACCGGCTAGGGAAGAGTCGCGCCTACGTTAGGTGGGAAGCTCGACGACCATCCGGCAGCCACGGGGCTCCGCCTCTTCCGCCCGGATCGAGCCTCCGTGGAGCTCCACGATCCAGCGTGCGATCGCGAGCCCCAGGCCGCTTCCGCCTCCGCCTTGGGAGCGCGCACGGTCGCTTCGGTAGAAGCGCTCGAAGACCCGCTCCGCCTCGTCCGGAAGGATTCCCGGGCCCTCGTCGGTCACCTCGTAGCGGATCCGCCCGTTCTCGCGCTCTGCGCTGAGCACGACTGCACCCTCGTCGGGTGAGTGCCGAACGGCGTTGGCGACGAGGTTCCCGAGCACCTGACTCAGTCGCCGCTCGTCGCACAGGACCTCGAGCCCGGGCGGATCGACGACGACCTCGAGCCGGATATTCCGCTCTCCGGCCAACGGTCGCCACTCGCGGGCAACACGCTCGAGGAGCATCGCAGCCTCGACGTGCCCGCGTTCGAGCGGGACTGCTCCCGACTCCAGCTTCGAGAGGTCGAGGAGCTGCTCGACGAGATCCGCGAGCCGTTCGGTCTGGTCGAGGAGACCGGCGAGAGCTGCGCGATCGGTTGTCTCGACCCCGTCGACCAGGTTCTCGAGCTTTGCGCGGAGGGCTCCGATCGGCGTCCGAAGCTCGTGCGAGGCGTTCGCGACGAGGTCTCTGCGAACCCGATCGACCTCCGCCAGCTCCGTTGCCATCGAGTTGAAGGCGCGCGCGAGCTCGCCGACCTCGTCCCGTGACGTCGCCGTCACTCGCCGTCCGTAGTCCCCGCGCGCCATCGCCCGAGCGGCGCCGACCATCTCGCGGAGCGGGGACGTCATCCCGTGCGCGAGCAGCTGCACGACGGCGAGGGCGATCGCCCCCGCGACAAGCGCTGTCACGAGCGGCGAGAGGCCGATCCGATCTCCGATCGCATCCACGAAGACCGTGACCGCGACGGCGAAGACGATGACCACCCCGAGCTTGAGCTTGATCGACCCGAGGAAGTCGAGCGGCCTCATCGAGCGCGTCACAGCAGGCCGTTGGTGTCGAGCGCATAGCCGATCCCATGCACAGTGCGGATCAGCGAGTGCCCCAGCTTGCGACGGATTGCTCGCACGTGCGAGTCGACCGTTCGCTCGCCAGCGCCGATCTGGTAGCCCCAGACCTCTTCGAGCAGCCGTCTCCGTCCGAAGACCACGTGCGGCGCCTCTGCCAGGCGGTAGAGAAGGTCGAACTCGGTTCTCGTGAGGTGAACCGAGTCGCCCGAGCTCGTCACGCGCCGGCTCGCCGGGTCGATCACGAGCGTGCCCAGCCGGATCGCGACACCTGGGTCGCTCGGGATCGGGCGGCCGGATCGCCGCAGGAGAGCCCGAACGCGGGCGACGAGCTCGCGCGGGCTGAACGGCTTCGTCATGTAGTCGTCGGCGCCCACCGCGAGCCCGACCTCGAGGTCGGTCTCCGAGTCGCGGGCCGTCAGCATCAGGACCGGCACCGGCCGGTCGCGCTGGATACGGCGGCAGACGTCGAGGCCGTCGAGGCCGGGCAACATCAGATCGAGAACGACCACGTCGGGACGGAAGCGCTGGCACAGAGCGACCCCTCCGATTCCGTCGCCCGCAACCTCGACTTCGAAGCCTTCCGCCTCGAGTCGTGCGGCGATCGCGCTCGCGATCGTCGCCTCGTCCTCGATCACCGCAATCCGTTGCCGCTCCATCGTCCGGATCACCTTATGGAGAGGCCGTCGAGAACCGGCGCGAATCGTGTGGAGATTTCGTGCAGGTGCGTTGGTCACTTCACTTGCTGGGGACAGGCTCGTCGCGCAGCTGCCTCCCGAGAATCGCACGGGCGATGACGAGCCGCTGGATCTCGCTCGTGCCCTCGTAGATCTCCGTCACCTTCGCGTCGCGGTAGTAGCGCTCGACCGGGAACTCCTTCGTGTACCCGTACCCGCCGAGGACCTGGATCGCCTCGGCCGTCTGTCGGCGTGCCATCTCGGAGGCATAGAGCTTCGCCTTCGCCCCCTCCGCCGTGTGCGGGCGCCCCTGCCCCTTGAGCCAAGCTGCGCGGTAGACGAGCAGGCGAGCGGCGTCGATCTCCGTCGCCATGTCGGCGAGCTTCCATTGGATCGCCTGGAAGTCGGCGATCCGGCGCCCGAATTGCTCTCGTTCGAGCGCGTAGGCCCGCGCGACGTCGTATGCCGCCTGCGCGATCCCGAGGGCCTGAGCCGCGATGCCGATGCGGCCGCCGTCGAGCGTCGCCATGGCGACCCGGAAGCCGCGACCTTCCTCGTGTAGGAGACGGTCCAGACCGACCCAGGCGCCCTCGATCGCCAGATCTGACGTGTTCGAGGAGTTCAACCCGAGCTTCTCCTCCTCGCGGGTGACGCGAACGTGCTCGCGGTCGAGGACGAAGCACGAGACGCCACGCGGGCCGGCCGTGGAAGCGTCCGTCCGAGCGAACGCGACGAGCGTGCCCGCCACGGCGCCGTTCGTGATCCACTGCTTCGCTCCCGTGATCGTCCAGCCGTCACCGTCCTGCTCCGCCCGCGTCCGCAGCGAGCCCGCGTCGGAGCCGGACCCGGACTCGGTCAATGCGAAGGCGCCGATCTGCTCCCCTCGGGCGAGCGGAGGGACGAACCGCGCCTTTTGCTCATCCGTGCCGAAGGCCAGGATCGGGAGCGTCGTTGCGCTCGTGTGCACGGCCACCGTCACCCCCACCCCCGCGTCGGCGCGCGAGAGCTCCTCCAGCACGAGGACGTACGAGAGGAAGTCGGCGCCGGCGCCGCCGTACTCCTCGGGAACACAGACGCCCATGAGACCGAGGTCGGCGAGCTTCGGGAAGAGCTCGGCGGGAAAGCGGTGCTCCCGATCCCACGCCGCCGCGTTCGGCACGATCTCGCCTTCCGCAAGCTCTCTGGTGAGCCCCTGGATCTCCCGCTGCTCGGGCGTCAGCTCGAAGTCCATCGCCTGACTATAGGTCGCGCTTCCTGCGCCGATACGAGCGCCCGGCGCGGCGCCGAGCGACCGTGCGGAGCCCACTCGGGGTCACGAGCCTCCGGAACCTTCCCGGCCGTAGGTCGGCGCAGAGAACGGCCGAGGCGGCCGGGCCGCGCTCCCCGTAGCGGACGCTCTTCCCGTCGAAGTCCGGCGACGCGCGCCAGCCCTCGGGTAGGAGCTCGTAGTTCTCGCGCTCCTCGACGAAGAAACCGGCGCGCGTGAAAAGACGCATCCAGCCGCTCTCGTCCTCCTGCCGGAACCAGCCGTAGTTCTCCGGTTCCCCCAGCGGAACCGTGCAGAGAAGCGAGCCGTCGCCGCGCAGGACGCGGCGGAGGCTGCGCAGTGCGGAGAGGCGGGCGTCTCCCTCATCCTCCGGGTCGGCCTCGAGCCCGTACACCGTGTTGTCGGCGCCGACGTGCTCGAGCGTGGAAACGAGCAGGGCCTGGTCGAAGGCACCGTCGGGAAACGGCAGATCGCGGACGTCCGCCTCGACGGTCTCCATCCCGTGAACGTCGGCCGGCGCGAGATCGACGCCCACGAGCTCGACACCCGAGCGCAGGAGCGCACCGAGGTACGGAGGCTCCGCGAAGGCGTAGCCGACCTCGAGCACCCGCCCGGTCGAACGAAGGCGTGAAAGCACCCACGGGATCTCGATCACCCGCTCGTCCGTGCCTCCCGGCGCCTGCAGCCAGCGGAGCCGCTCCCGCCTCGTCCGTGCGCCAAGTCCGAGCGCGACCGCGTCGTCGCGCTCGCGCACCCGTAGGAACTCGACGCCGGACACGAGCTCGTGCACCAGCGTCGCCCGCGAAAGCGCCCCCTGCGCGAGCTTTGCGAGCGCCCGCTCGCGCCCTTCGGCTTCGGGAGGCCGCCTGAGCACGAGCTCGAAGAGAAGGTCGACGAACTCCTCGTCCGTTCCCTCGTGGGCTCGGAGCTCCGCCTCCAGCCGCTCGTCCATTCGGGAGAACGCTACTGCGTGGCGTATTCGTAGAAGCCGCGGCCCGACTTCCGTCCGAGCCGGCCGGCGGCGACGTGCTCGCGGAGGAGCGGGCACGGCGCGTACTTCTCGTCCCCGAGCCCGTCGCGCAGGACGTCCATGATCGCGACACAGGTGTCGAGGCCGATCAGGTCCGCGAGCGCGAGAGGCCCGAGCGGATGCGCGAAGCCGAGCGTCGCGATCGTGTCGATCGCCTCCGCCTCCGCCACGCCCTCCATGAGCGCATATACCGCCTCGTTGATGAACGGCATGAGGATGCGGTTCGAGACGAATCCGGGGAAATCGCGCGCTTCGGCCGGCTCCTTTCCGAGGTCGCGCGCGAGCTCGAGGATCGCCTGCGTCGTCTCGTTCGACGTCTCGTCCGTCCGGACCACCTCGACGAGGCGGAGCACCGGAACCGGGTTGAAGAAGTGCAAGCCGATCACCTTGTCCGGACGACCTGTCGCCGCAGCCAGGCCTGCGATCGGGATCGAGGACGTGTTCGAGGCGAGGACGGCGTCGGGAGGAAACAGCGCGTCAGCTCGGTGGAAGATGTCCTTCTTCACCTCGATGTTCTCGACGACCGCCTCGATCAGGAGGTCTCCAGCCACGAGGTCGTCGACGATTTCGACGCGGCCAAGCACCTCGTCCGGGTCGGGGCCGCCCTTCTCGGCGAGCTTGGCGAGGCTCCCTCGCATCGTCTCGAGCGCACGCTCGGCCGCGCCGGGAAGCGAGTCGTGGAGCGAGACGCTGCGCCCGGAGGCGGCGACCACCTGCGCGATCCCGCCTCCCATCTGACCGGCGCCCACGACCAACACCTGCGGAAATCTCATGCGGCGCAGTATCGGCGAAGCGACTACGGGCGGGGTGCCCCCGGGAGCTCCGGGCGCGCCCCTCTCTTCAGCCGGCGCAGCGCCCAGAGGACGACGAGCGCGAGGATGACGAGGCCGACGACGACCTTGATCACGCCGCCTCTCGGCTCCCCGCCGGCGGCGAGGAGCGGCGTGGCCGCGACAACGCCCGCGCCGGTCGCGAGCAGCGTTCCGTCGGGTGCCTTCGTCAACAGAAAGCCGCGCGTCTTCCCGTTCGCGACCTCGACGTCGCAATCCGTGTGTAGCGGGCTTCGGACGACGAGCGGGTTTCCGAGGTGTCTTCCCTTGACCTTCTGCTCCACGTCGATCGTGAGCAAGAGGGCGGGAGCCCCCCGAACCTCGGTCTCGCGCCTCGAGAGCACCTTCCCCACGACAGCCGCGTCGGAGTCGTCGAGTCGCTTGCTCATCGGCTCGTCGACCCGGACGCAGCCGAGCGCGTCACCCGCGAAGACGAGCGCGAGCGCCGACGTGGCGAGGCATGCCGACGCGACGAGCCTCATGCCAGCGAGTTCAGAACTCGTTTCAGGATGATCGCCCGTCGAGAGGCGGATGCTGGAGGGCGCGAGGCAAGGACGCAGGGAGCGCCCATATCAAGAGTGATATGGGCGCGACTTTCTCGGGGCTCCCCAGGAAGTGCGGAGCACTTTCTGGGGCAGGGCCGAGGGACGTAGCCTCGCGACCTCTAGCGCCGCATATCGACATGGCAGCTCATTCTGAAGCGAGTTCTAAACCTCGATGAGGAGCGCGTCGCCCTGCCCGCCGCCGGAGCAGATGGCGGCAAGGCCGAGCCCGCCCCCGTTGCGGCGCAGCTCGTGGACCATCGTCCCGACGATCCGTCCTCCGGAGGCGCCAATCGGGTGCCCGAGCGCGACAGCGCCGCCGTTGACGTTGACGATGTTCTCGTCCGCGCCGAGCATCCGCGTCGAGTGCTTCGCGACGGAGGAGAACGCCTCGTTGATCTCGATTCTCTTCACGTCCGCGATCGTCTTGCCTGCCTTGGCAAGCGCCTGCTCGCCCGCGCGAGCCGGGGTTCGGGCGAGGTACGCGAAGTCGTCGGCGACGTAGCCCTGCGCGACGATCGTCGCCAGCGGCTCGAGGCCGCGCCGCTTCGCAAACTCCTCGGAGCAGACGACGACGCACGACGCGCCGTCGTTCAGGCCCGGGGCGTTGCCGGCGGTCGTCGTTCCCTCGGGATCGAAGACCGGCCGGAGCGCCGCGAGCTTCTCGAGCGTCGTGTCCCGCCGGATTCCTTCGTCCGCCGCGACGCCCCCGACGGTAACGATCTCATCGGCGAAGCGTCCGGCGTCCTGTGCGGCCACTGCGCGCAGCTGCGACCGGTATGCCCATTCGTCCTGCTCCTCCCGCGAGATCCCGAGCTCACGTGAGACCTTCGACGCCTGCTGCACCATGTGCAGCCCGTCGAAGCTCGAGACGAGGCCGTCGAAGACCATGTGGTCGACGAGCTCGCCGTTCCCGAGGCGGTATCCGAAGCGCGCCTTCGGCAGCAGGTAGGGGGCATTCGACATCGACTCCATGCCGCCGGTGACGACCAGTTCGTGGCCGCCGGCGCGGATCATCAGGTCGGCGATCTCGAGCGCCCGGATCGACGACGCGCACACCTTGTTGATCGTGTCCGCAGGGGTCTCCTTGGGGATTCCCGCCGCGACGGCCGCCTGGCGGGCCGGCGCCTGGCCGACGCCTGCCTGCAGAACCTGGCCCATGACGACGTACTCGACCTCCTCCGGCTGCAGGCCCGCGCGCTCGAGCGCAGCGCGAATCGCGAGGCCTCCGAGCTCGGTCGCGGGCACGTGCGCAAGGCCCCCTCCGAGCAGCGGAGACGATGACCGACCTGGACACGGCGCCAGCGTAGCGACGGCCGCCCTCGGGGCGGCTCGAGCGCCGCGCCTCGGGCGCGCTCAGATCTCCTGCGCGACCGAGACCGGGCTCGAGCTCGGTTGGGTTTGACCGAGCCGCTCGACAGCTCGAGCGATGCGATCGACGAGCTGGCGTGTCTCCGCGAGCTCTTCCCGCAGCGCTGCGAGCTCCGCGCCGTGCGTCGTCTGCGCATCCGGAGCGCGAACGAGGTCGCTCACCGTCGTGTCGGTGACCTCCGCGATCCGCTTGAGCCGGGGGATCGATGGCGACGTCACTCCACGCTCCCAGCGCGAGACGGTGATCGACTCGACGCCGAGCTGGTCGGCCAGCTGCCGTTGCGTCAATCCCGCGCTACGCCGTGCAATGCGTACACGAGCGCCGACTCCGCCGCTCTCGTTGCCCACGGATGCGTTCTTATCACAGCTGTGCTCCCGGTGCAGCGGCCAACGTTGGCTCGGGAGAAGGAGCTGGACCCACCTTGACGAGCATCTTCCCCACGTTCTCCCCGCGGAAGAGTCCGAGCAGCGCCGCAGGTGCGTTCTCGATGCCATCGATGATCGTTTCTCGATAGCGAAGCCGATCCTCGCGGACCCACCGCCTGGCCTTCTCGAGGAATTCCGGGAAGCGGTCGTAGTGGTCGGTGATGATGTACCCGTGCATGCGCAGCCGCTTGGTCACGACCATGAACAGGTTGCGCGGCCCGGCCGCGGGCTCGAGCGCGTTGTACCGGGAGATCGAACCGCACGCCACGATCCGTCCGTACGGACGCATCTGGCCGATCGCCGCCTCCAGGTGGTCTCCCGCGACGTTGTCGAAGTAGACGTCGACGCCCTCGGGCGCCGCCGCCGCGAGCGAGTCGCGCACCGGGTGCGAGCGGTAGTCGAAGACGGCGTCGAAGCCGAGCTCAGCGAGCCACTCGAGCTTCTCCGCCGAGCCCGCACTGCCGACGACGCGACACCCGGCGATCTTCGCCATCTGTCCGGCGGCGCTCCCCACCGCTCCCGCTGCCCCCGAGACGAACACGGTCTCTCCCGGCTGAGGCTGACCGAGCTCGAAGAGGCCGTAGTACGCGGTGAACCCGGGCATGCCGAGCACGCCGAGCGCCGTCGAGACTGGCGCAATCTCAGGGTCGATCCGCCGGACCACCGAGCCTTCCGAGAGTGCCCACTCGCGCCAGCCGAGGTTGTGGACGACCCAGTCGCCGTCGGCGAACGACGCGTGCCGCGAGGCCGCGACCTGCCCGACAGCGCCCCCCGTCATCGCTTCTCCGAGCGTGAACGGAGCGACGTAGGACCTGACGTCGTTCATGCGCGGACGCATGTACGGGTCGACCGAGAAGTACGCATTCCGAATGAGCAGCTGCCCCTCCCGCGGCTCGGGAATAGGTGTCTCGGCCACTTCGAAGAGATCCTCGCCGGGGAGGCCGGCGGGCCGGGCGACGAGGCGAATCTCACGAGAAACGCCTTCCACGACGCGATGATATGCCCGTGCAGTCGCTCAAGGGCCATCTCCTGATCGCCGGCCCGGGTCTCGTCGACACGAACTTCCGCCGCACCGTGGTTCTCGTCGGGGAGCACAGCGAGGAGGGCGCGATGGGAGTCGTCCTCAACCGACCGTCGGAGGCGACGATCGCCGAGGCCGTTCCCGAGCTGACCACGCTCGTCGACGGGTCCGGGGTCGTCTACGTGGGCGGCCCGGTGCAGCCTTCGGCAATCGTCGTCCTCGCCGAGTACGCCGATCCGGGCGGGGCCGCTTCGCTCGTCCTCGGAGCGGTCGGGTTCCTTCCGGCCGAGGTCGACCCCGACGAGCTCGGGCAGCTCGTACAGGCGAGAGTCTTCGCCGGGTATGCGGGCTGGGGCCCGCGGCAGCTCGAAGCAGAGCTCCGCGAGGAATCGTGGATCGTCGAGCCGGCGCTGCTCGAGGATGTCTTCGCGACGAATTCCGCCGACCTCTGGAGCCAGGTCCTGACTCGTAAGGGTGGACCGTTCGGCGTCCTCGCACTCATGCCCCCCGACCCCTCGCTGAATTAACCTCGCGCGATGCGAATCGCCTACGTCGTCGACGTCCACGACCGCTTCGACGCGGTTGGCGAGGCTCTCGAAGCGCTCGGCGAGGTCGACGTCCTCCTCGTCGGCGGCGACCTCACGAATCTCGGGACGGCGGACGACGCGGAGCGCGCAATCGAGCTCTGGCGTCCGCTCGCCCCGCAGCTCTTCGCCCTCGCCGGAAACATGGACTCACCCGCGATCGACGAGCGACTGGTCGACCTCGGCGTCTCGCTCGACGGTCGCGGAGTCGTCGTCGAGGGCGTGGGATTCGCAGGCGTGTCGGCTGCGCCGCTCTCTCCGCTGCACACTCCGTACGAGCTTCCGGAAGAGGAGCTTCGGCGTCGTGCCGAGTCAGGACTCGACGCCATTCGCGATGCGCAAGTCCGGATCTTCTGCCCTCACGCTCCTCCGCGTGACACCACGTGCGACCTCCTCCGCTCGGGCGAGCACGTCGGAAGCGTCGCGGTCCGCGCGCTAGTCGATCGCGAGCAGCCGGACGTCGTCCTCTGCGGACACATTCACGAGGCCCGTGGAACGGACAAGATCGGCTCGACCCGTGTCGTCAATCCCGGGCCTGTCGCGTCCGGGCACCGCGCGCTCGTCGAGGTCGCGGACGCGGTGTCCGTCTCGCTCGACTGAACGAGAGCTCCCGTCTTAGACTTGGCTGTCAGCCGACGAGTCGGGGGGTGAGCGATGACCACTGTGACTGCGCTCGACACGGAGCGCATCGAAGCTGTTTCGGCAACCTTGTCGGGCGCTCTGTTTCTCCCGGGGCACGAGCACTACGACGCCGCACGCCAGGTCCACAACGGCCTCATCGACAAGCGGCCTGCGTTGATCGCGCGTTGCCTCGGTACCGCCGACGTCGTAGCTGCGATCGAACTCGCGCACGAGACCGGGCTCGAGATCTCCGTCCGCGGGGGCGGTCACAGCGTCGCAGGTCGCGCCGTGGCGGAGGGCGGTCTGATGATCGACCTCGCCGAGATGAAGGGGATACACGTCGACCCGGTTGCCCGTACCGCGCGCGCTCAGGGTGGCGTCATCTGGCGCGAGCTCAACCGCGAGGCGGCCGTCCACGGCCTCGCGACCACCGGCGGCGCGATCTCGACGACTGGCATAGCCGGCTTCACCCTCGGTGGGGGGTTGGGATGGCTCATGAGCAAGTACGGCCTTGCCACCGACAACCTTCTTTCCGCCGAGATCGTGACTGCAACCGGGGAGGTGCTCCAGCCGAGCGCGAATGAGCATTCGGACCTCTTCTGGGCGATTCGCGGCGGTGGGGGGAACTTCGGCGTCGCGACGTCGTTCGAGTACCGGCTGCACCCGGTGTCCACGGTATTCGGAGGTTTGATCGCGTATCCGTTCGACTCCGCGCCGGATGTCCTGCGCCTCTTCCGAGAGTTCACCGCGACCGCTTCCGACGACGCTTCGATGTTCGCGGGGCTCGTGCATGCGCCCGACGGCTCTGGCGTCAAGCTCTCAGCGCTCCTCCTTTGCCACACGGGAACGCTGGAGGACGCCGAGGCCGAGTTCAAGCCGGTGCTCGAATTCGGGTCGCCCGTGATGACGCACGTCGGCGCGATTCCCTACCCCGCGATGAACATGCTCCTCGACGAGGGCTATCCCAAGGGCGCACTCAACTACTGGAAGTCGACGTTCATCCGTGCCCTCGAGGACGACGCTCTCGACGCGTTGGTCGCGTCCTTCGCCGAGTGCCCGTCGCCGATGGACGCGATCGTGATCGAGCACTTCCACGGTGAGGTCACGCGGATTCCCGCTGCCGAAACCGCTGTGCCGCATCGGACGGAGAGCTACAACGTGCTCATCCCAGGAGAGTGGATCGACCCGGCGGACACCGACGGGAACATCGCCTGGGTGCGTGAGACGTATGCCGCCCTGCAGCCCTACTCCGCTGAGCGGCGCTGGCTCAACTACTTCGCCGACGACGATGGCGCGGACGCCGTGCGAGCCGCGTACGGCCCGAACTTCGAGCGGCTCGTCGAGATCAAGAAGCGGTACGACCCGGACAACGTCTTCCATCTGAATCACAACATCGAGCCCGGGTAGGCTCGCGCCGGCGTGGCCGGCTTTGCGACCACCGCCTCCGCTCTGCCCCGAGCGGTCATCCTGCGCGCGGCCGAGAGCCGGCGAATCGGCGGGCTGGTCCAGCGGTACGGGATGCGGCTCGGGGCCGCGCGCTTCGTCGCCGGAGAGACCCTCGACGAGTGCGTCGTCGTGTTGCGGCGGCTGAACGACGCCGGCCTGCACACGAACACCACGCTCCTCGGCGAGGCGATTCCGGACCGTGCCGGCGCCACAGCGGCAACGGCTGAGTACGAGACGATCCTCGACCGGATCGCGGCCGAGAAGCTCGACGCGAACCTCGCGCTGAAGCTGACGCACCTCGGTCTCTCCTTCGACGAGGAGACCGCCTGTGCAAACCTCGAACGGCTCGTCGAGCACGCTGCGCGGGTCGGCAACTTCATCCGAATCGACATGGAGCAGGCCGCGTTCGTCGAGGCGACGCTTCGGATCTTCCGCACGCTGCGCGAGGCGGGCCATACGAATGTCGGCTCCGTCCTGCAGGCGTACCTGTATCGCTCTGCGGACGACCTCGAGCGGCTGCTCCCGCTCGAGCCGAACCTGCGGATCGTCAAGGGCGCCTACCTGGAGCCCGCGTCGGTCGCGTTCTCTGCGAAACGAGACGTGGACGAGGCATACGTCCGGCTCGTCGAGAAGGGCCTTCTCGGAGGAGCCAACATCGCGGTCGCGACGCACGACGAAAGGATCATCTCGCACGTGCGGGACTTCGCGGCGCGAAACGAGATCTCACGCGACCGCTTCGAGTTCCAGATGCTCTACGGCGTGCGCCCGGCTCTCCAGCGACGCATTGCAGCCCAGGGCTACAAGGTGCTCGTCGCGACGCCGTTCGGCCCGGACTGGTACCCCTACCTCATGCGTCGCCTCGCAGAGCGCCCCGCGAATCTCCTCTTCTTCCTCCGCAACCTCGTGCGCCGATGACCGCTCGCCTCCGGCTCGCGTTCGCGGGCGAAACCATGTTTCCCCCGCGCCACCCCCTTCTTCTTGAGAGCGTGGGGAACCTCCCGGTTCCCCACACCCCTCCACACGCTCATGAGCCGGGGACCGGCACATGAGCGTCCCGGCACGAGCCGAGGTCGTCGTCGTCGGCGGCGGCATCACCGGAACGAGCATTGCGTTCCACCTCGCCGAGGCCGGGGTCGACGTCTGCCTGCTCGAGCGCTCCGAGCTCGCGTCGGGCTCGACGAGTCGCGCCGCCGGAGGCATTCGAGCCCAGTTCTCGGACCCCCTGAACATCCTGCTCGGCCTTCGCAGCCTCGAGGCGTTCGCACGCTTCGGCGAGCGCCCCGGAGCCGAGATCGACCTCGACCAGGTCGGCTACCTCTTCCTCCTCGACCGCCCCGAGGATGTACCCGTGTTCGAGCGGAGCGTCGCGCTGCAGAACGAGCTCGGATTGCCGAGCCGCGTCATGACTGTCGAGGATGCGGGGCAGCTGAGCCCGCTTGCCGGGCTCGAGGGGGTCCTCGCGGCGACGTTCTGCCCGCTCGACGGGACCGCGAACCCCGAGGCCGTCGTGCAGGGTTACGCGGGCGGCGCGCGCAGGCACGGCGCGACGGTCGTGACCGGCTGCACGGTAACCGGCGTCGAGCTCGACGACGACGAGATCCGGTCCCTCCGGACCGAGCAGGGACCGATCGAGACCGGGACCCTCGTCTGCGCGGCGGGCGTCTGGTCTCCGGAGCTTGCGCGCATGGCGGGCTTCGACCTTCCCGTCGAGCCCGTGTTCCGCGAGGTCGGGTTCACCGGCCCTGCGGAGCTGCCGGAATGTTTTCCGCTCACGGTCGACTTCTCGACGGGTCTCTACTTCCACCGCGAGGGGCCGGGGCTTCTCTTCGGGATGGCCGATCCCGACCAGCCGCCGGGCTTCGACGCTCCGGCACCCGAGCCGGGCTGGCTGGAGAAGGTCGTCGAGGTTGCGGAGCGCAGGCTCCCGCGTCTGCTCGACATGGGCGTCGCCGGGGGCTGGAGGGGGTACTACGACATGTCTCCCGACCACAACGCGCTCGTCGGCGAGGCGCCTGGAATCGCGCGCTTCCTCTACGCGACGGGCTTCTCGGGACACGGGTTCCTGCAGGGCCCTGCGATCGGGGAGATCGTCCGCGACCTCGTTCTCGAGCGCGAGCCGTTCGTCGATGTCTCCCCCCTCACGGTCGAGCGCTTCGAGCGGTCCGCCCCACGGCCGGAGCACAACGTCATCTAGATGGCCCCCAGAGAACGCTCCGACACGCTCGTCTTCGTCCCCGCATGGAACGAGGGGGCGAACCTGCCCGCAGTACTCGACGAGCTCCGAACAGCGCTTGCGCAGGCGGACGTGCTCGTCGTCGACGACGGCTCGACGGACACCACAGCCGATGTCGCTCGCGGCCACGGTGCGGAGGTGCTCTCGTTCGGTGAGAACCGCGGACTGCGTGAGGGGATCGCCGCCGGCTACCGGTTCGCACACGAGCACAGCTACAGGTTCGTGGGCCGGGTCGACGCCGACGGCCAGCATCCGGTCGAGGAGCTCACCCGGCTTCTCGACTACGTGCGCGGCGGAGAGTGCGACGTCGCCGTCGGCTCTCGTTTCGCCTCGGGAGACGGGTACGAGCCCTTCCGCTACACGTCCTCGGCGAGCCGTCGCTTCGGGACCGCCCTCCTGCGGCGCGCGCTGCGCCCCGTGCTCGGACGTTCGTTTCTCGACGCGACGAGCGGCATGTACGCGGTGAACGCGAAGGCGCTGCCGATCCTCGCGGAGCCCTACGGGAGCGGCGCGCCCGAGGTCGAGGCGCTCCTCCGCCTGCGCGCGGCCGGACTACAGGTGAAGGAGGTTCCCGTGCACATGCGCGATCGTGCCGGCGGCGAGTCGAAGCTCCGCGGCCGCAAGGCGCTTCAGCTCGTGCTCACGGTCACCGGCACGCTCCTTCTCTACGGCATCTGGCACCGCCGACGAGGGCGCCGGTGAGCCGCCGCCTGATCGCCGTTCTCGGATACTCGAACGGCGGAGACTCGCTGCACGACGTCTGTGCGTGCCGTCTTCGTCGTGCCGAGGCCGAGGCGCGGCCGGAGGACGTCGTGCTTCTCTCCGGCTGGGCGCGTCGACGGGGCGTGACCTCGGAGGCCGAGCTCATGGCCGAAGCCTGGCGCGGAGCCGCCGCCGAGCTCGAACTCGCTGCCGACGCCCGAACCACGTACGGGAACGCAAAGGTCGCGGCGGAGGTGGCCGGCCGAATCGGGGCAAGCGAGGTGGTCGTCGTTACATCGCGCTGGCACGAGCGCCGCGCTGCCGCGCTCTTCCGGGCGGCCTTGAGGCGCACCGGCATTCGCCTCGCGCTCGCGTCCGCCGAGGGCGCCGCACCTCGCGGCGCGAGGCTGCGAGAGCTCGCCTGCTGGACGCTCGTCCCGCCCCTGACCGTGTACATAGGCCGACGAGGACGCCGCGGCGAGGGCACACTGCCCTCCGCCTCGTCCTGAAAGGAGATTCTTTGCGACCTCGACTTCTGCTCTGGCTCACGCTCGCAGTCGTCCTCGCGTCGGCGTTCGCCACGTCGAACCGGGCGGCGCCGCTCGCGAGCGCGCCGACCGTGACCGTGAAGAGCTCCGACTACGGCCGCATCCTCTTCGACGGCCGCAACCGCGCCCTCTACGCGTTCACCCATGACCCGAGCGGGAAGGCGACGTGCTACGGCGCGTGCGCGAAAGCCTGGCCGCCGTACATCGTCCGAGGAGCACTGCGCGCGGGCATGGGAACGAGCCGCTCCAAGCTCGCGAAAACCCGGCGCCGCGACGGCACGCGGCAGCTGACCTACGCCGGGAAGCCGCTCTACTACTACGTCCACGACGGGCAGGGCCAGGTGCTGTGCCAGAACGCACGCGAGTTCGGCGGGCTGTGGCTCGTCGTCCGCCCGAGCGGCAGGCTCGTCCGTTGACGACATCCGCCAGACCTGCACAGGAAGGAGCAGTTTGAGCGACACCTTTGACGTGATCGTGGTCGGCGGCGGGCCGGCCGGCGAGAACGCCGTCGGCCGCTGTGCCGGCCGCGGTCTCTCGGTCGCGCTCGTCGAGAAAGAGCTCATCGGCGGCGAGTGCTCGTACTGGGGGTGCATCCCCAGTAAGACGCTGATCCGCCCCGGGGACGTCGTCGCCGCTGCAGAGCGTGTCCCGGGCGCCGCGGAGGCAGTGACAGGACACATCGCGGCCGTGTCCGCCTTCGCCCAGCGGGACTACATGACGAGCAACTGGAAGGACGACGGGCAGGTCAAGTGGCTCGGCGAGGTCGGCGCCACGCTCTTCCGAGGTGTCGGGCGCCTCGCCGGCGCACGTGCAGTCGAGGTCGCGCAGGACGATGCGGGGCAACGGCTGGAGGCCCGACGGGCAGTCGTCGTCGCGACCGGAACAGTGCCGGCGGTACCACCGATCGAGGGCCTCGCGGAGGTCATGGCGTGGGACAACCGCGACGCGACAGGATCCCACGATGTGCCGCGGCGGCTCCTCGTCCTCGGCGGAGGGGCCGCGGGCATCGAGCTCGCCCAGGCGTTCCGCCGGCTGGGCAGCGAGGAGGTCACCGTCCTCGAAGGGGGACCACGTCTCCTCGGCCGCGAGGAGCCGTTCGCCGGCGGCCAGGTGCAGGCGGCCTTCGAGGCCGAAGGCATCCGCGTCCTGACCGACGTGCGCGCAACCGGTGCTCGTCGCAACAGAGCTGTCACCGTCACACTCGGCGACGGGCGCCAGGTCGAGGGCGACGAGCTCTTCGTCTCCGTCGGGCGCCGGGCGGCCACGGCCGACCTCGGTCTGGAGACGATCGGGCTCGAACCGGGACGACCGATCGAGGTCGACGACTCGCTTCGGGCACGTGCCGTCGACGGCGGCTGGCTGTATGCCATCGGAGACGTGAACGGGCGGGCTCCGCTCACGCACATGGGCAAATACCAGGGCCGGCTCGCAGCAGACGCGATACTCGGCCGTGAGGTACGCGCTTTCGCGGACGAAATCGCTGTCCCGCGGGTGACGTTCACCGACCCGCAGGTGGCGGCGGTCGGGCTGACCGAGTCCGACGCCCGCGCGCGAGGAGTCGCACTGCGGACGGTCACGACCGAGACGGGCGGCGTCCCAGGGGCTTACACGCGCGGCAACGGCATCTCGGGGACCTGCAAGCTCGTCGTCGACGAGGAGCGCAGCGTCGTCGTCGGCGCGACCTTCACCGGGCCCGACGTGCAGGAGCTCCTGCACTCCGCGACGGTCGCGATCGTCGGCGCGGTTCCGCTCGAGACCTTGTGGCACGCGGTGCCGTCGTTCCCGACCGTGAGCGAGGTGTGGCTGCGGCTGCTGGAGGCCTACGGGCTCTGACCCAGCTCTTCGCTACCGCGCGCTGACCGTGTCGCCGACGTCGGCGATCGCTCGCATCGCCTGCGCGAGCGCGATCGGCAGTGTGGCGAGAAAGATCGAGACCGGCCCGCCTATGAGGATGACACCGAGGGTCTGCCAGAAGCCCTCCACCTCGATCGCCCACACGATCGTTCCGAAGACCGCAGCGATCATCCCGAGCACGCCGATGAACGTCAGCAGCGCGGCCCACACGCGCAGGGTTCCGTAGTGGGTCATCCCGTTCAGCCTCCTTCGGTCGTAGCCCGAATCAGCGCGAGCCTATCGCGAGCACCGCGTCGATCGTGTCGGCTTCCTCCGGACGCTTGTCCGGCCGGTAGCCCTTGACCCGCGCGAAGCGGAGCGCCACGCCTCCCGGATAGCGGGTGCTCGCCTGCACGCCGTCGAACGCGACCTCCACGACGAGCTCGGGACGGACGAAGACCGTGTGCGCGTCGCGCCGCTCCTCGAGCTCGAGCAGCCGCTCCGTTTGCCACTCGAGCATCGCGTCGGTCATTCCCTTGAACGTCTTGCCGAGCATCACGTAGCCACCCGCGGGATCTCGCGCGCCAAGGTGCAGGTTGGAGAGCCGTCCCTGCCGTCTCCCGTGCCCCCACTCCGCCGCGAGGACGACGAGGTCGAGAGTGTCCGCCACCTTCACCTTGAGCCAGCTGCCGCCGCGGCGCCCCGCTTCGTATGGGGAGTCGAGGGCCTTGACCATGACGCCCTCGTGCCCCCGCTCGAGCGCGGCCTCGAGGAACCGCTCGGCTTCCTCCGCGTCACTCGTCTGGATTCCGGGAACTCGGAGCTCCTCTGGAACAGCCCGCGAGAGCGCTTCCAGCCGCTCTCGGCCAGCGAGGCCGAGGAGATCCTCGCCGTCCAGGTGCAGGCAGTCGAAGAAGAACGCCGAGAGCGGAACCTTCGACGCTGAGTCACCGCCCGACGAGCGGGTGCCGAACCGGCTCATCGTGACCTGGAACGGATAGGGACGGCCGTCCTCCCGGAGCGCGATCGCCTCCCCGTCGAGCACGATCGCTGCGACACGGAGGCCGCGAACGGCGTCGACGATCTCGGGAACGCGCCCCGTGATGTCCGCCAGATTTCTCGTGAACGCCCTCACCTCGTCCCCGACGCGGTGGACTTGCAGACGAGCGCCGTCGAGCTTCCACTCGACCTCGGCCGGCCCGACACGGCCAACGGCGCTCGCGACGTCGGTCGCGGTCTGGGCCAGCATGGGCTGGAGCGGGCGCAGCACCGTGAGCGAGAACTTCCCGAGCCCGGCGGTACCGCCCACGATCGCCGCCTCGGCGACCTCCCGAAGATCGCCGGCGAGCATCGCCGCACGCCGTAGGTCCGGGATCGGCACTCCCGCCGCCTTCGCGATGGCCTCGACCATGATTCCTTCGAGAGCGCCTTGCCGAAGCTCCCCCAGCAGGAGGCCGGTCAGGAACCGCTGCTCGGGCTCGGTCGCACGCTCGAAGAGGGACTCGAGCTCGGCCGCTCGCACGGCCTGCGAGCCCTTCCCGGACGTCGCAGCGATACGGGACACGGTGGCATCGACTGCGAGCAGCTCGAGCGTGGCGGGTCCCTGAGCAGCAGGTGGGAGGCTCCGGAGCGATGCCCAGCCCACTCCGATCGACCCCTGCGGCAGCTCGCCCGAGAGATAGGCGACGCCGACGCGCACTTCGTTCGGCTCGAGCCGGGCGAGGGTGGCAGCGAGGCGTTCGGTCTTCTTCGAGCGCGCGGAGGTCGACGCAACGTCGGCCGAGGTGCGCGCGATCTCCTCCAGGAGCACGGCCACACTCTGCCCTGCCGACGGCGCTTACCGGTCCGGCATCAGCGCCTGAGCAGCTTCTTCACTCGTCGCCGCAGCTCGCCCGGGCGCTCGAGCCAGGGGAAGTGCCCGCACCGGCGGATCGTCTCGACCTGCGCTCCCGGGATGAGCGCCGCCGTCTCGGTCGACGAACGAAGCGGAAGCGGGTCGAGCTCGCCGTGGACGAACAGCACTGGGAGCCGTACTTCGGGAAGCTTGTTCCGGAGCGTCCCTGCCGCGTAATGCGCCGCGAGCGACGCGTTCACCTCCATCGAGCTCTGCGGACCGATGTGGCGAACCGGGTCCGGTGCCGCAGCCTCTGGATCAGCGAACCAGAAGGGCCATACGAGCTCCCACCGTTCGAAAAGCTCGGCCTCGGTCACCTCCCCCTCGCGACGTCGAGCCTCGATCTCCTCGATTCGAGCGACCTGGCCGTCCGATAGCCGTCGCCTCAGGTTCGAGTCCATCTCGCCGAAGACGTCGCTCGATGCACCGATCGCGTCGATGCATACAACCCCGAGCAGACGTTCCGGGTGCGTCACCGCAAGATGCAGCGCCAGGTGCCCACCCCATGAGTGGCCGATGGCCCACGCCTGCTCGACGCCGAAGAACTCGAGGACGGCGACGGCGTCCGCCACATGCGCCTCGATCGCGTACGGCGGGCCGGTATCGGACGGGAACGTGCCGCGCTGCTGGTAGCGGATCGTCCGAAGCAGGCCGTCGAGCTCCTGCGCGCAGCCGTCCATGTAGTCGGTGACCGCGGCACCCCCGTGAAGGAGGAGCGCCGGCGGGCCCTCGCCGCCGACGTGACCGTGGAGCGCTCCGCTCTCGACAGGGACCTGGAACGGCTCCTCGTGCACCAGCCAGAGACTACGAGGACTTGGCGAATCATGCTCTGTGCGGCCAGGGTGCCGCGACGAAGCCCATTCCGCCAAGCCCTCTTGATCGGGTCAGAACGCCGGAAGGGCAACGTGACTCGCCTCGGACCGGACGAGCGCCGGAAGCACCACGCAGACGTCGGCGCCGCCTCGCTCGCCGTTCACGGCGACGACGCTGCCGCCGTGGGCGACCGCGATCGTGCGCACGATCGAGAGTCCGAGCCCGGCTCCGCCGCGGCGATCGGAGCTCGGGCGCGTGAATCGCTCGAACGCCCGAGGCAGGAACTCGGGCGGGAAGCCCACCCCGTCGTCCCGGACGTAGAGCGCAACGCGCCGGCCGCGCTCGGTCACCGCCTCCAGGTGGACGGTCCCGCCGCCGTGACGAAGCGCGTTGTCCACGAGATTCCCGAGCGCTTGCTCGAGCCGGATCCTGTCGCCGCTCACGAACGTGCCCGCGGGAGCGTTCTGGACGATCTCGCGTCCCGCGTCGGCGGCCCGCCACTCGAACCGCGTCGCGACCGAGGCGAGCAGCGTGGCGACGTCGATCGGCTCACGGCGAAGCGCGAGCTCGCCTTTGTCGGAGCGAGCGATCAGGAGAAGGTCCTCTGCGAGCTGCACGAGCCGCTCGGCCTCCTCGGACGCCGCCTGGATCGCCGTTCGGAGCTCGTCTTCCGTGTCGCCGTGCCTGAGAGCGAGCTCGAGCTCGGTCCGCAGCAGCGCGAGCGGCGTGCGCAGCTCGTGGCCCGCGTCGGCGACGAAGTCCCGCTCGCGCTCGAGGGCCACCTCGAGCCGGTCGAGCATGGAGTTCAGCGTCTCGCCGAGCCGCTCCAGCTCGTCCCCGGTTCCCGGAACCGGGAGCCTGTCGCCCGGTCGCTCGGCGGAGACGGCCGCCGCGCGCCGGCGCATCGCCTCCACAGGCCGCAGCGCGACGCCTGCCAGCAGGTAGCCGGCGAGCGTCGCCAGCAGGAGCGCGACGGGAACCGCGACCAGCAGCCCGTCGCGGAGGCTCGACAGCGTCTCGGCTTGGTCCTGGCTGGTCGTCCCGACCACGAGCACGAGCCGGCGCCCTCCCCGCTCCACCGGAGTCGCGAGGAGCCGCGAGGGCTCGTCGAGACCGGGCACGTGGGGCGGGTCCGCGAAGACCTGGCGGCTCAGCGCGCGCCTGAGCTGGGCGCCGGACAGGAGCGAGGCGCCGCCGAGGGGTCTCGTCGCGTCGAGAACTCGTCCGTGCGAATCGAGAAGCTCGGCGTACGCCTCGCCCGGCTCGATGAAGCGTGGATTCGTGGTGGCCGCGAGGGATTCGTCGCGCTGCCGAACGAGCGCGCTCAGGTCTTCCGCGCGAAGGCGCAGGTCGTGGTCGAGCGCCGTCGTCAGGTGAGAGCGGAGACCCGCATACACGAACCAGCTCGTGCCGGCGAGAACGATCGCCATCGCGACCGCGAAGGCGCCGGCCACTCGGACACGGATCGGGACGGTCCTCATGCGGTCGCCTCGGCGCGGAGCCGATACCCGGCTCCGCGAACCGTTTCGAGCGAATGGCAGCCGAAGGGCTCGTCGATCTTGGCCCGCAGGCGTCGCACGTAGACGTCGACGATGTTCGAGCGGTTCTCGTATGCGAAGTCCCATGCGTGCTCGAGCAGGTCGAAGCGCGAGAGCACGATGCCCTGCCGGCGCATGAACGTCTCGAGGAGCGCGAACTCCTTCGCGGACAGCTCGATCTCGCTCGCGCCCCGCCTCACCTGACGAGTGGCCGGGTCGAGGCTCAGATCGCCCACCTCGAGAACGCTCGGGCGCTCCGGCTCGCCCCTGCGCACGAGCGCACGGAGACGGGCGAGCAGCTCCGCGAACGCGAAGGGCTTGACGAGATAGTCGTCGGCACCCGAGTCGAGGCCGGCTACCCGGTCCTCCACGGCATCCCGCGCGGTGAGCATGAGCACGGGCGTCCACACTCCTTCGGATCGCAGCCGACCGCATGTCTCGAAGCCGTTCATCCCCGGAAGCAGAACATCGAGGACGACGGCGTCGTACTCGTGCGCGCCCGCGAAGACGAGGGCCTCCTCCCCGCTGCCGGCAACGTCGGCGGCGAGCCCCTCCCTGAGCAACCCGCGGCGGATGAGGCTCGCCATCCGGAGCTCGTCCTCGACGATGAGCACACGCACCTCTTCATCCTGACGCGAAACGGTGAACGCGCGATGAACGCGGGCCGTCATCTCCGGTTCATGTCACCTCACTACCGTGACCTTCGTCGGAAGAGACAAGGAGGTCATGTTGAGAACAAAGATCCTGTTCGTGGCGCTCGTCGCGGCGTTCACGCTCGGCTTGTTCACGCTCGGCTTGTTCACGCCGGGCTCGTTCACGCTGGCCTCGTTCGCCAGCAGCTCCTCCCGAGGCGTCGACCCGGCCCGCTTCAGCTCGCGAATCGACAACCAGTGGTTCCCGCTCAAGCCGGGAACCACCTACGTGTACTCGGGAGCCGAGGAAGGAAAACGCTCTCGCGACGTAGTGCGTGTCACCCACGTCACGATCACGATCGCGGGCGTCGAGTGTCGCGTCGTCCGGGACGTCCTCTACCTCGGCGGCCGTCTCGCCGAGCGCACGACCGACTGGTACGCACAGGATGAATCCGGGAACGTCTGGTACTTCGGCGAGCAGACGGCGGAGCTGGACCGGAGAGGACGCGTCACCAGCACCGAGGGCTCGTGGCGGACAGGAGAGGGCGGAGCGAAGCCTGGAATCCTCATGCGGGCCCGGCCGCAGCTCGGGAAGGCGTATCGCCAGGAGTTCTACAAGGGTCACGCCGAGGACTACGCGCGGGCCGTAGGAATCTTCCGGACGGTCACGGCACCCGGGATGAGCAATGCCCTGCTGACCGAGGAATGGAGCCCGCTCGAGCCCGGCGTGCTCGACCACAAGCTCTACGTGCGCGGCATCGGGAACGTGGTCGAGCGCACCGTGAAGGGCGGCGACGAGCACCTCGAGCTCCAGTCGGTCCGAAGAGGATGACCGCCGAGGCCCGACGGGGCCTGCCTTTAGCGTCGGTTAGATTGGCGGCGTGCGCGCCTGGCACCTGCACGAGATCGAAATGCCGCACGGAACGAGGTCTCCGGTCGTTCTCGACTCCGAGGACAGCCGCGCGGTACTGATCGGGCTCGATCCCGGACAGGAGCTCGGCGAGCACCAAGTGCGAGAGCGGGCATGGGTCATCGTCGTCGACGGCGAGATCGAGGTCGACTCGACGGAGGGCTCGGTCGCCGCGCCGACGGGGACGCTCCTCGAGTTCGATCCGACCGAGCGGCGAACGGTTCGCTCCCCGAATGGAGCGCGGCTGCTGATCCTGTTCGCTCCTTGGCCCGGCCCCGGACACTACCCGGGCTAGACAGCGTTCGCGAGCCGCTGCGCGAGCGCGCGCACGCTGGCCCGCAGCTCGTCCGGCTTCCGGATCGTGAAGCCGCAGCCCAGCCCGGCGAGAACGCCGGCCATCCAGTCGAGCGAGCTGACGCGCATGTGGAGCAGCGTGCCGTCATCCGTTTCGACGAGCTCGGCCAGCGTCGCGTTCAGGCGCTGGGCCGCACTGCTCGGAGCGAGGTCGAGGACAACCTCGACCTCCCACGGCCACGGGACCCGAGCGAGCGAGCTGCGCACGTGCGCGACGGGATCGAAGCCCTCCGGAGGTCCGAGCGCCTGCGACTCGGTGACGACGGTCTCCCACATGCGATCGACGCGGAACGTGCGCAGGTCGTCGCGCCAATGGTCGTGCGCAGCGAGGTACCAGCGCCCGGAGTGAACGACGAGGCCGTGCGGGCTGAGCTCACGCTGCGTCTCGTCGCCCTCGAAGGTCCGGTATCTCGTGCGAATCCGCCGGCGCCGCCGAATCGCCTCCGCAAGCAGGAGCGCGGCGGTTCCGGCGATCGGGGCGCCTTCGACCGCCGTCGTCAGCTCGAGGGTCGACTCGAGCGCCTCGACCCGGCGCCGGACACCCTCGGGCAACACGCGATGGATCTTCGCGAGCGCGCCGTCGGCACCGTCCGTGCCCAGCCCGAGACGACCGGCCGCGACAAGCCCGAGGACGACGGCCGCGGCCTCGTCGTCGGCGAGCATGAGCGGCGGGAGACGGAAGCCCGGTTGCAGGCGATAGCCCCCGCCGACGCCGCGCTCGCCTTCGACCGGGATTCCGAGCTCCTGCAGCGTCGCGACGTAGCGGCGGACCGTGCGGCGGTCGATCCCGAGCTCGTCCGCGATCTCACGACCCGTCGTCAGCGGCCGTGTCTGGAGGAGCTCGAGGAGCTGGAGCAGGCGGGAGGTGGGCGCACGCACGGCCCGGAGTGAAGCACGAATAGCGGGCGAATTGCGCCCTATTTGCGCGCTAGCCTCGCGCGATGGGCGCAGACGGAAGCCTCGGTGT
>WNGD01001243.1_pt1 | contig 31783 bp, 29 predicted proteins | sample 5400671 | NCBI WGS metagenome assembly WNGD01 (sample SAMN13153369, study PRJNA577476) | soil metagenome | isolation source: 40 cm soil or saprolite under grassland replicate 2 | place: USA:California | collected 2016-06-15
AGCGGCGCCGCCACTTCGAGATCGTGCGCACGCTCACGCCGGCGGCCTCGGCCGCCGCCGTGAGCGTCCATCCCAGCTGCTCGACACGGCTCACCGCAAGACGGCGGCTATGCGGACAGGTCCTCGCGTTAGCGTGCAACTTCATCCGGATCCCTCCTTGGAGCTGGTGGCTTGGCAGCTCCAGCCTCCAAGGAGACCCGGATGGAACAACGCTCTCAGGAACTACACCTAGCGCGCGTTAGAGCGGGATATTTCCGTGCTTACGGCGCGGGCGGGGCTCTTGCTTCGTCAATGAGGTCTCCAGGGCGTCGATCAGCACGGACCGCGTGCGCCGCGGCTCGATCACCTCGTCCAAGTACCCGCGCTCCGCGGCGGAGTATGGATTGGCGAAGCGCTCGCGGTAATCCTCGATCAGCTCCGCTCGCCGAGCCTCGGGGTCGGCGGCCTCCTCGAGCTCCTTGCGGAAGATGATGTTCACCGCGCCGTCGGGGCCCATCACGGCGACCTCGGCGGTCGGCCACGCGAAGTTGAAGTCTGCGCGGATGTGCTTCGAGCTCATGACGTCGTAGGCGCCGCCGTAGGCCTTGCGCGTGATCACCGTCAGCTTGGGCACCGTCGCCTCCGCGTACGCGTAGAGCAGCTTGGCGCCGTGCCGGATGATCCCGCCCCACTCCTGCTGCGTCCCGGGGAGGAACCCGGGCACGTCCACGAGCGTGACGAGCGGGATGTTGAACGCATCGCAGAAACGGATGAAGCGCGCCGCCTTCACCGACGAGTCGATGTCCAGCACGCCGGCGAGTGAACGCGGCTGGTTGCCGATGAGCCCGACCGGATGTCCGCCGAGGCGCGCGAGGCCGCAGACGATGTTCTCCGCCCAGTGCTCGTGCACCTCGAGGAAGTCGCCGTCGTCGACGATACGGCGGATGACCTCGTGCATGTCGTACGGCTTGTTCGGACTGTCCGGGATGAGCGTGTCGAGCTCGGGCTCTTCCCGGTCACGTGGATCCGCCGGCTCGGAGAACGGGGGCGGATCCATGTTGTTCTGCGGCAGGAACGACAGGAGGTAGCGCGCGTCCTCGAGGCACGCCTTCTCTTCGGGAGCGATGAAGTGCGCGACCCCCGACTTGGCGGCGTGCGTCGACGCGCCGCCGAGCTCCTCGAAGGTCACCTCTTCTCCGGTCACTGTCTTCACGACGTCGGGGCCGGTGATGAACATGTACGACGTCCCCTCGACCATGAAGACGAAGTCCGTCATCGCGGGCGAGTAGACGGCGCCCCCGGCACAGGGACCCATCACGAGCGAGATCTGCGGGATGACGCCGGAGCACTGAACGTTGCGCCAGAAGATCTCGGCATAGCCCGCGAGCGACACGACGCCTTCCTGGATGCGCGCGCCGCCCGAGTCGTTGATGCCGATGACGGGACAGCCGAACTTCAGCGCCAGATCCATCACCTTGCAAATCTTCTCGGCGAAAACCTCGCTCAGCGAACCGCCGAAGACCGTGAAGTCCTGTGAGAAGACGAAGACCTTGCGACCGAAGATCGTCCCGTACCCGGTGACCACAGCGTCGCCGTACGGCCGTCGCTCGAGCATCCCGAAGTTGGGCTCGCGGTGCCGCACGTAGCGATCGAGCTCGACGAACGAGCCCGGATCCAGCAGCTCGATGAGGCGCTCGCGCGCAAGGAGCTTGCCCTGCTGGCGCTGGCGCTCGATCGCCTTGTCCGTACCGGCGTGCTCGGCCTGGTCGCGGAGCTCCTGCAGTTGGTCGAGCTTGGACTCGGTGGAGTCGGCGCGAGGCTCGTCCGTTGTCGCCACCGCCTGAGCGTACCGCTTGCTTGTGGCTCAGAGCCACAAGCACGTTTTCGGGTAGCCAGTGCCGCGCAACGGCGTACCTCGCAGCGCGCTCGGATGACTTAGTGGCTCTGAGCCACTAAGTCGGGCGACCGTGGACTACGCTCACCTTGTGGTCGACCGCTCGACGATCTGGCCCTACCGAGACGGCGAGCCCGGCGAGTTCATCTACCAGCGTTACGGACATCCAACGGGTGTCGAGGCGGAGCGCCGGCTCGGCGAGCTCGACGGCGGTCACGCTTTGCTCTTCGCATCCGGCAGCGGCGCGACCACGTCGCTCGTGCTCACCTTCCTCTCCTCCGGGGACACGATCGCCCTGGCCGAAGGCGCGTACTTCGGCACCGGCGTCATCTTCCGTGAGCTCGAGCGCTGGGGCTTGCGCGTCATCGAGTTCGACCAGACCGGCACACCGCCCGAAGGCGTCGACCTCGTCTGGCTCGAAGCGCCGTCGAATCCGTTCCTCACGATGCCCGACCTCGAGGCAGCGGCTGCGCATCCGGCACGCGTCGTCGTCGACGCGACGGCCGCGACGCCGGTCCACCTGCGGCCACTCGAGCATGGCGCCGACTTCGTCTTGCACAGCGCCACCAAGTACCTCGGTGGTCACGACGACCTCCTGCTCGGCGCGGTCATCAGCAAGCGCGAGGATGATGCCGAGCGCCTGAAGGAGTTCCGCACCCGTTCGGGCATCGTCGCGGCGCCGGATCCCTGCGCCCTGCTCCTCCGCGGTCTCGAGACGCTCGAGCTACGCGTCCGCCGACAGGCCGAGTCCGCAGGCGAGCTGGCGAAGCGCCTGGAGGCACATCCGGCAGTCCACCGAGTCCGCTATCCGGGCCTCGGGGGACTCCTCTCCTTCGACGTGGCCGGCGCCGACGAGGCCCGTCACGTCGAGACGTCCCTCCGCCTGATCACGAACGCCACGAGCCTGGGCGGCGTGCACTCCCTCCTCGAGGCCAGAGCCCGCTGGGAAGGCGACCGCGTCCCACCGGGCCTCCTACGCCTCAGCGTGGGCCTGGAGCCGGTAGAGCAGCTCTGGGAGGATCTATTCGAAGCGCTCGACACCCTCCCGACGAAGACCTAGAAGGTGGGTTAGACGGTCGCACGGGCGGAGCCCGCACGACCTCTAGGCGGCGTCGCCCAGTCGACGCCTTGGCTCAGGCCCTCGAAATTCCAGGCGATTCTCGCGCGCGCGAGTAAGATTTTCGCCCCCGAGCGCGAATTCCCTCGGACATAGCCGGCAGACGCGTCGCCCAACGGTCCTCCGGCGGACACATCCCTCGCACAAAGGAGTCACCTGTGGCTGCACCAGAACCCAAGACCCGGAAACGGAGGGCGCCGAGCCGTGCGCCCGCCCAGAATCGCCGCGCCACGGACAGCGCGACGGTGGAGATCAAGAAGAAGGACCTGCAGGAGCTGCTCGAGGCTCTCCGCTCAGCGAGGGACGGAGAGACGGGCGTGCGGCTGTCTGCACAAAAGAGCGGTGTCATGGGCGACGTGGCAAAGGCTTTCAACGGCTTGGCGGAAAGGCGCGAGGGCCTGACCAACGAGCTGAGCCGCGTGAGCAGTGTCATCGGACGCGAGGGCCGGATGACCGAGCGCGCGCAGTTGAAGAACGCGAGGGGGACCTGGGCCGAGTCGGTCAGCTCGGTCAACTCGATGATCGACGATCTGGTGCGGCCGACCATCGAGGTCTCCCGCGTTCTCGACGCGGTCGCGGAGGGCGACCTGTCGCAGAAGATGTCCCTCAAGATCGAAGGGCAGCCCGTGCGCGGAGAGTTCCTCCGCATCGGCACGACCGTGAACACGATGCTGGACCAGCTCAGCTCGTTCGCGTCGGAGGTCACCCGCGTCGCGCGCGAAGTCGGCACCGAGGGAATCCTCGGCGGACAGGCCCGCGTCAAGGACGTCTCGGGAATCTGGCGCGACCTCACGGACAACGTCAACTTCATGGCGAACAACCTCACCACGCAGGTCCGGAACATCGCCGACGTGACGACGGCCGTAGCCAACGGCGACCTGAGCAAAAAGATCACCGTCGACGTCAAGGGCGAGGTGCTCGAGCTCAAGAACACGATCAACACGATGGTCGACCAGCTGCGCTCGTTCGCGGACGAGGTAACCCGCGTCGCCCGCGAAGTGGGCACAGAGGGAAAGCTCGGCGGTCAGGCGACCGTGAAAGGCGTCAGCGGGACCTGGAAAGACCTGACGGACAACGTCAACTTCATGGCGACGAACCTGACGACCCAGGTGCGCGGCATTGCCAAGGTCGTCACGGCGGTCGCAGACGGCAACCTGAACCAGAAGTTCACGATCGAGGCGAAGGGCGAGGTCGCGCACAGAGGGCAAGCTCGGCGGCCAGGCCGAGGTGCCCGGAGTTGCCGGCACCTGGAAGGCGCTCACCGACAGCGTGAACGGAATGGCTGCGAACCTCACGGATCAGGTTCGCAACATCGCCGACGTGACTACCGCGGTCGCGAAGGGCGACCTCTCGCGCAAGATCACCGTCGAGGTGAAGGGCGAGGTCCTCCGCCTCAAGAACACGATCAACACGATGGTCGACCAGCTCTCCTCGTTTGCGGACGAGGTCACGCGTGTCGCGAAGGAAGTGGGCACCGAGGGCCGCCTCGGCGGCCAGGCCGAGGTCAAGGGGGTCAGCGGCACCTGGCGCGAGCTGACGAACAACGTGAACCAGCTCGCCGACAACCTGACGAATCAGGTGCGCAACATCGCCGACGTGACCACAGCCGTTGCGAAGGGCGACCTCTCGCGCAAGATCACCGTCGACGCGCGCGGCGAGATCCTCGAACTGAAGAACACGATCAACACGATGGTCGACCAGCTCTCCTCGTTCGCGGACGAGGTCACCCGCGTCGCCAAGGAGGTAGGCAACGAAGGAATGCTCGGTGGCCAGGCTCAGGTCACGGGCGTCTCGGGCACGTGGAAGGACCTCACCGACAACGTCAATACCCTCGCCGGCAACCTCACCAGCCAGGTGCGCAACATCGCCGAGGTCACGACCGCAGTGGCGCTCGGCGACCTCTCGAAGAAGATCACGGTCGACGTCAAGGGCGAGGTGCTCGAGCTCAAGAACACCATCAACACGATGGTCGACCAGCTCTCGTCCTTCGCGGACGAGGTCACGCGCGTCGCAACGGAAGTGGGCACCGAAGGCCGCCTCGGCGGCCAGGCCGAGGTGAAGGACGTCTCGGGAACATGGCGCCAGCTGACGCAGAGCGTGAACGGCATGGCGTCCAACCTCACCGACCAGGTGCGCAACATCGCCGACGTGACCACCGCCGTCGCCACCGGCGATCTCTCCAAGAAGATCACCGTCGAGGCCCGGGGCGAGATCCTCGAGCTCAAGAACACGATCAACATCATGGTCGACCAGCTCTCGTCGTTCGCGGACGAGGTGACCCGGGTTGCCCGCGAGGTGGGCACTGAGGGAAAGCTCGGCGGCCAGGCACAGGTCAAGGGCGTCAGCGGCACGTGGAAGGACCTGACCGACAACGTCAATACGCTCGCAGGCAACCTCACCAGCCAGGTGCGCAACATCGCAGACGTCACGACCGCGGTCGCCACCGGCGACCTCAGCAAGAAGATCACGGTCGACGTCAAGGGCGAGATCCTCGAGCTCAAGAACACGATCAACACGATGGTCGACCAGCTCTCCTCGTTCGCGGACGAGGTCACGCGCGTCGCCCGCGAGGTGGGCACCGAAGGCCGCCTCGGCGGCCAGGCCGACGTCAAGGGCGTATCCGGCACGTGGAAAGACCTCACGGACAACGTGAACGCGATGGCCGACAACCTCACCGACCAGGTGCGCAACATCGCCGACGTGACCACCGCGGTCGCGACCGGCGACCTGAGCAAGAAGATCACCGTCGACGCCCGCGGCGAGGTGCTCGAGCTCAAGGAAACGATCAACACCATGGTCGACCAGCTGCGCTCGTTCGCCGCCGAGGTGACGCGGGTCGCAAAGGAAGTGGGCACCGAAGGCCGCCTCGGCGGCCAGGCCAACGTCGAAGGCGTCAGCGGCACGTGGAAGGACCTGACGGACAACGTGAATACGTTGGCGGACAACCTCACCACGCAGGTTCGCAACATCGCCGAGGTGACCACCGCGGTCGCCACAGGCGATCTCTCGAAGAAGATCACCGTCAACGTCAAGGGCGAGGTCCTGCAGCTGAAGAACACGATCAACACGATGGTCGATCAGCTGTCCTCGTTCGCGGACGAGGTCACCCGCGTCGCCCGCGAGGTGGGCACCGAGGGCAAGCTCGGCGGCCAGGCCAAGGTCAAGGGCATCAGCGGGACGTGGAAGGACCTGACGGACAACGTCAACACGCTGGCCGACAACCTCACCAACCAGGTGCGCAACATCGCCGACGTGACGACCGCGGTGGCGAAGGGCGAGCTGTCCAGCAAGATCACCGTCGACGCGCGCGGCGAGATTCTCGAGCTCAAGAACACCATGAACACGATGGTCGACCGCCTCTCGACCTTCGCCGCCGAGGTGACGCGCGTCGCGAAGGAGGTGGGCACCGAAGGGAAGCTCGGCGTCCAGGCGCAGGTCGAAGGCGTGTCTGGCGTGTGGAAGGGCCTCACGGACAACGTGAACCAGCTCGCCGGCACGCTGACGACACAGCTGCGTGCGATCTCCGAGGTGTCTCAGGCAGTGACGAAGGGCGACCTGACGCGCTCGATCGCGGTCGAGGCCGAAGGTGAGGTCGCGGAGCTGAAGGACACGATCAACCAGATGATCGAGAACCTCGCCGAGACCACGCGCAAGAACTCGGAGCAGGACTGGCTGAACTCGAACATGGCGCGCTTCACCGGGATGCTGCAGGGCGAGCGCGACCTCGAAACGGTGACGCGCCTGATCATGTCCGAGCTGACGCCGCTCGTCGGTGCGCAGCACGGCGCGTTCTTCATGATGGAGTCGCCGGACGGCGAGGGGGACGACTTCGAGCTCCGCCTCATCTCGACGTACGGCTACAAGCAGCGCAAGAACGTCCCGAACAAGTTCAAGATCGGCGAGGCCCTCGTGGGACAGGCCGCGCTGGAGCAGAAGCCGATCCTGGTCACGCAGGCGCCGGACGACTACGTCCGCATCAGCTCGGGCCTCGGCGAAGGACTGCCGATCAACCTGATCGTCCTCCCCGTCCTCTTCGAGGACCAGGTGCTGGCCGTGATCGAGCTCGCCTCGTTCCAGCGTTTCGCGACAGTCCAGCAGGCTTTCCTCGAGCAGCTGTCCGAGACGATCGGCGTCGTGCTCAACACCATCCAAGCGAACATGCGGACGGAGGAGCTGCTGTCGCAGTCACAGGGACTCACGCAGGAGCTGCAGAGTCAGTCCGAGGAGCTGCAGGCACAGCAGGAGGAGCTGCAGCAGACGAACAAGGAGCTGGAAGAGCAGGCCGCCTCCCTCAAGGCCTCGGAAGAGCTGTTGCAGACCCAGCAAGAGGAGCTGCAGCAGACGAACGAGGAGCTGGAAGAGAAGGCGCAGCTGCTCGAAGAGCAGAACCGCCGCATCGAGATCAAGAACCGCGAGATCGAGCTCGCCCGCGCTGCCCTCGAGGAGAAGGCGGAGCAGCTCTCGCTCTCGTCGCGCTACAAGTCTGAGTTCCTCGCGAACATGTCGCACGAGCTGCGCACGCCGCTGAACTCGCTGCTGATCCTGGCGAAGCTGCTCGGGGAGAACCCGGACTCGAATCTCAACGACAAGCAGATCGAGTTCGCGAACACGATCTACGGCGCGGGCTCGGACCTGCTCACCCTCATCAACGACATCCTCGACCTGTCGAAGGTCGAGGCGGGCCGGATGGACGTCAACGTCAGCGACGTCAAGCTGTCCGACCTGCGCGACTTCGTCGAGCGTTCGTTCAGGCCGGTCGCGGAGGACAAGAGCCTCGACTTCGAGATCGAGGTGCACGGCGCGAACGTGCCGCCGACCATCGAGACCGACGAGCAGCGGCTTCAGCAGGTGATCAAGAACCTGCTCTCGAACGCGTTCAAGTTCACGCAGTCGGGCGAGGTCAAGCTGCGGATCGGCGTGGCCGAAGGCCACCAGTTCGCCAGCGAGGCGCTGTCACGAGCCGAGGCCGTGCTCGAGTTCACGGTCGAGGACACCGGCGTCGGCATCCCGCACGACAAGCTGCGCCTGATCTTCGAGGCCTTCCAGCAGGCAGACGGGACGACGAGCCGCCGTTACGGCGGCACCGGCCTCGGTCTCTCGATCAGCCGCGAGATCGTACGTCTGCTCGGCGGCGAGATCCATGTCGAAAGCGAAGTCGGCAGGGGCAGCAAGTTCACGCTCTTCCTACCGGCGACGTACCACCCGGTCGAGCATCCGCATGTCGTCGGTGCGGTCACGGAGGCCGTCGTCTTCACGACGGAGAGCGACGGGAACGGGACCGCCTCGCCGCCTGCCGTGCCCGACCAGCCGGAGCTCGACCCTGCTCTCCTCCTCCCGAGCGACGTGCGGGACGATCGCGACGACATCGCCGACGGCGACCGTGTCGTACTGATCGTCGAGGACGATCCCGATCTGGCCCGGACTGAGCTCGAGGTCGCGCGCGATCGCGGCTTCAAAGGCATCGTCGCCGTCCGCGGCGACTCCGGCCTCGCGCTTGCGCACGAGTTCAAGCCCGACGCCATCATCCTCGACATGAAGCTGCCGGTGATGGACGGCTGGACGGTGCTCGATCGCCTGAAGCATCATCCGGATACGCGTCACATCCCGGTGCACATCGTCTCTGCCGGCGACGGGCGGCAGAACGCGCTGAAGGCCGGCGCGGTCGCATTCCTCGAGAAGCCGATCTCTAAGGAAGGTCTCGAAGTGACCTTCGGCGAGATCCGCAGCTTCATCGACCGCGGCCTCAAGCGGCTGCTCGTCGTGGAGGACGACGAGTCGCAGCGGGAGGCTGTGGTCGAGCTGATCGGCAGCGACGAAGACGTCGAGGTGACCGCGGTCGGCACTGGCGAAGCCGCGCTCGAAGCCCTCGAGCTGGAGCGCTTCGACTGCATGGTGCTCGACCTCAAGCTTCCAGACATGGGCGGCTTCGCCTTGCTCGAGAGGCTCAAGGAAGACGAACAGCACTCCTCGATCCCGGTCATCGTGTACACCGGCAAAGAGCTCACGCGCAACGAGGAGACGAAACTGAAGAAGTTCGCGGAGTCGATCGTCGTCAAGGACGCGAGCTCGCCGGAGCGGCTGCTCGACGAAACGTCGCTGTTCCTGCACCGGATCGAGCGAAAACTGCCGAAGGAGAAGCGCAGAATGCTGGAGCAGCTGCACTCCGCCGACGAGGTGCTCAAGCAGAGAAAGATCCTCATCGTCGACGACGACGTGCGGAACGTCTTTGCCCTCACGAGCGTGCTCGAGTCCCACGGCATGGAGGTGTTCTACGCCGAGAACGGCAAGGATGGCATCGAGCTGCTGCATCGCCACCCGGAGGTGGATCTCGTCCTGATGGACATCATGATGCCGGGCATGGACGGCTACGAGACGATGCGGGTCATCCGCTCCGAGGACTCGTTCAAACAGCTGCCGATCATCTCCCTCACGGCGAAGGCGATGAAGGGCGACCGCGAGAAATCGATCGCCTCGGGGGCCTCGGACTACATCACGAAGCCGGTCGACACCGACCAGCTGCTTTCCCTGATGCGAGTCTGGTTGTACAAGTAGGAGTGCCCATGCCGGTAATGCTGTCGAGTTTCTGGGTCGCGAGCACCAAGCCAGAGGCCGCACTCGGCCGCGGCCAAGGCTGGTTGCCTTGGCAAGGGCGAGGGTGGATTCTGGCGCCGAGTGATCGCGGGCCAGAAGCCGGCGGGCATTGCCGGCATGGGCACTAGATGAGTTCTTCGGTCGGCGCCTCCCGGGAGCCGGCGGGTGCGAGCAGGCACCCCCCGGCTCAGGACGACCTCGAAGAGATCGAGCTCTCCCTGCTGCTCGAGGGAGTCTTCCGGCAATACGGCTTCGACTTCCGCGAGTACGCGCCGGCCTCACTGAGGCGCCGCGTCTGGCGGCGTGTCTTCGCGGAGGGGCTGCAGACGATCTCGGCCCTGCAGGACAAGCTCCTGCACGACCCGGCCTGCATGGAGCGCCTCCTGCTCGACCTCTCGATCAACGTGACAGCGATGTTTCGCGACCCTGCGTTCTACGTCGCGTTCCGGGAGAAGGTCGTTCCTGCCCTGCGCACGTATCCGTTCACGCGCATCTGGGTGGCGGGCTGCTCGACCGGCGAGGAGGTCTACTCGCTCGCGATCCTCCTCCAGGAGGAGCAGGTCTACGACCGTGCGCGCATCTACGCGACGGACATCAACGAGTCCGTCCTCGAACGGGCGCGGTCGGGCGTGTTTCCGCTCGACAAGATGCGCGAGTACACGCAGAACTACATCAAGGCCGGCGGCTCGCGAGCCTTCTCCGAGTACTACCTCGCGAAATACGACGGGGCACAGTTCCAGCGCTCGCTGATCGAGAACGTCGTCTTCGCCCAGCACAACCTCGTCTCGGATCATTCGTTCAACGAGTTCAACGTGATCATCTGTCGCAACGTGATGATCTACTTCGATCGCACATTGCAGGACCGCGTGCATCGGCTCTTCTTCGAAAGCCTGGTCACGTTCGGCGTGCTCGGGCTCGGTCACAAGGAGGCGATCCGCTTCAGCCCGCACGAAGCGGGTTACGAGGAGCTCGACGCAAGCGAGAAGCTCTACCGGAAGATCGGTTAGTGCTGATGTACGACCTCGTGTGCATCGGCGCATCGTGGGGCGGGCTGCAAGCCGTCGGGCGCGTGCTCTCCGACTTGCCCCCTGAGCTCGACCTCCCGGTTGCGATCGCGCAGCACCGCCATCCCGACGCACAGGAAGCAACGCTCGCAGAGCTGCTGAGCTTGCGGACGGACCGAACAGTGCTCGACGTGGAGGACAAGATGCCGATCCAGCCGCGGCGCGTCTACATCGCGCCGCAGAACTACCACCTGCTCGTCGAGCGCGACTCGTTCGCGCTCTCCGTCGACGAGCGCATCCGGTTCGCGCGGCCTTCGATCGACGTCCTCTTCGAGACCGCCGCCCACGCCTACGGCGCGGGCGTGATCGGGATCATCCTCACCGGCGCGAACGACGACGGAGCTCACGGCCTGGCCAGGATCAAGCAAGCCGGCGGCGTGGCGGTGATCCAGGATCCGCTCGGCGCGGCTCGCCGGACGATGCCGGATGCCGCCATCGCGGCAACCGTGGCCGACGCGGTCTTGCCTCTGGAAGCGATCGGGAAGTTCATCTACGGGTTGTGGGTGCAGCCTGCATCGGTCCGAGAGGCGACCGAAACCAGATGACCAACATCCTGCTCGTCGACGACCGGCCCGAGAACCTGCTCGCGCTCGAGGCCATCCTCGAGCCGCTCGAGCAGAAGCTCCTCTACGCCCACTCCGGCGAAGAGGCTCTCCGCCAACTGCTACAGCACGATGTCGCGGTGATCTTGCTGGACGTCCAGATGCCGGTGCTCGACGGCTTCGAAACGGCGACGCTGATCAAGCAGCGCGAGCGCACGAAGCACATCCCGATCATCTTCGTCACCGCGATCTCCAAGGACGAGGAGCACGTCTTCCGCGGCTACTCGGCAGGCGCGGTCGACTACGTCTTCAAGCCGTTCAGCCCGACCGTGCTCCGCTCCAAGGTCGCCGTCTTCATCGAGTTGTACGAGAAGACGGAACAGCTCCGGCAGCAGGCCGAGCAGTTGAAGGAGCAGGAACTCGCGGAGCTCCGCCGCGAGAGCGAGGAGCGCTACCGCTTCCTGGCGGAAGCGCAGCCCGACCAGATCTGGACGGCGATGCCGAACGGTGAGCTCGACTACGTGAACCAGCGCGCGCTCGATTACTTCGACAGCTCGTTCTCGGAACGCGTCGCCGCGGGCTGGACCGACGTCACGCATCCCGAGGACCTTCCGCGCACGCTCCAGCTCTGGCAGCAGGCGCTCGACACCGGGGCTCCCTACGACAACGAGCTCCGCCTCCGCCGGGCGGCGGACGACTCCTACCGCTGGCACTTGACGCGCGCGGTCCCGATGCGCAACCGCCGGGGGGAGATCGTCAAGTGGTTCGGCTCGAACACGGACATCGAGGACCGCAAGAGCGCGGAGGAGGCGCAGCGGTTCCTCGTCGAGGCGGGAGCGACTCTCGGCAGCTCGCTCGACTACCGCACGACCCTGGCCGCTCTCGCAAAGATGGCCGTCCCACGAATCGCCGACTGGGCCCGCGTGGACATCGTCGAGGACGGAAAGCTGCGCACGCTCGCCGTCGAACACGTCGACGAGCGCAAGGTCGAGCTCGCGCTCGAGCTCAGCCGGCGCTATCCGGAGGATCCCGACGCCGCGCAAGGCCCTCCGCTCGTCCTGCGCACCGGCGAGAGCGAGCTCATCGCAGAGATCTCGGAAGAAAGGCTGTCCGAGCTCGCGGTGGACGACCTCCATCTCGGGCTGGTCCGGGAGCTGGGCTTCCAGAGCTACATGGGCGTGCCGCTCGTGGTGCGCGGACGCAGGTTGGGCGTGATCTCGTTCGTCGCGGCGGAATCAGGCCGGCGTTACGGGCCGGCCGACCTCGCTCTGGCCGAAGAGCTGGCTCGCCGCGCGTCTACTGCGATCGAGAACGCCCAGCTCTATCGCGAGGCCGAAGAGCGCGCGCAGGCGGCACGTGTGCTCGAAACGGTCGCCGACGGCGTGTTCCTCGTCGACGTCGAAGGAATCGTGCGCCTCTGGAACCGCGCGGCAGAGGCGATCACGAAGCTCGCGCGGGACGACGTGGTGGGCCGGCGAGCCGGCGAGGTGCTCCCCGCCTGGGACGACCTCGCCGCACGCGTCCCCGTTGCGGGTGCGCCCGGGCCGGCAACGGCCACGACCTTCCCGCTGGAGCTCGACGGGGAAGAGCGCTGGCTGTCGATCTCGGGAGTCGGCTTCGACGAAGGAACGGTGTACGCATTCCGCGACCTCACCGAGGAGCGGGCGCTCGAGCAGATTCGACAGGACCTCGTCTCGACCGTCTCGCACGAGCTGCGCACGCCGCTCGCCGCGATCTACGGCTCCGCGCTGACGCTTGCGCGCGAGGATCTCGAGCTCGAGGAGGCCATGCACCGCAAGCTCCTCGAGGTCATCGTCGAAGAGTCCACGCGGCTGGCCGACATCGTGAACGACCTCCTGCTCGCCAGCCAACTCGACGCCGGCCGACTCGAGTTGCACGTCGAGCCTTGCGATGCGGTCGCCCTCGCGGCCAGCGTCCTCGACGCCGCCCGCACGCATCTACCGGCAGGAACCCGAGTCAGTCTGGATTCCGGCCAGGAAGACGTTCCGCGGGTCGCCGCGGACGAAGGCCAGCTGCGCCAGGTCATGGCCAACCTCCTCGACAATGCCGTCAAGTACTCACCTGCGGGCGGGGACGTCCACCTCCGCCTGAAGGCCGCCGGCGATTATGTGCGTTTCTCCGTCGCCGACGAGGGGCTCGGCATCCCAGCCGCCGAGCAGGGCCGGATCTTCGAGAAGTTCTACCGGCTCGACCCTGACATGACCGGCGGGATCGGTGGCACCGGCCTGGGCCTCTACATCTCCCGCGAGCTCGTCCGACGCGTGCACGGGAGGATCTGGGTCGAGCCGAACGGCAGGCAGGGCTCCGTCTTCCACGTGGAGATTCCGGCCGCTTCCGAGCCGTCCGCGGAGCAAAACCGACGCAAAAAGGCTAGAGCTAGCGCTTGAAAGAGTGTGGCTAACCGTATTCGGAAGGCTAGTCAGACGGACGACACTGTGGGCATGACAGTTCTCATCGTCGACGACCACCCCAGCTTCCGGGCCAGCGCGCGGACGCTCCTCGAAGAAGAGGGGTACGAGATCGTCGGCGAAGCCGAGAACGGGGCGGCGGCCCTCCAGGCCGTGAAGGACCTTCATCCCGACCTCGTTCTGCTCGACGTGCAACTTCCGGACATGGACGGCTTCCAGGTCGCAGAACAGCTGTGCGGACTGGCGAACCCGCCGGCGGTCGTCCTGACCTCGAGCCGTGACAGCGCCGACTACGGCCGCTGCATCCAGATTTGCGGCGCCAGCGGCTTCGTCCCGAAGGCTGATCTGTCCGGAGCCGCGATCGCGGCTCTTCTTATCGCGTGACCCTCGCCCGGCGGCCCTGGCTCTACTTCGGGCCGGCTGCGCTCGTCGCGGGTGGGATCGCCGTTGCGCTCGTCCTCACGAGTGACCACGAGCAGCATCCCGCTGTCGCGACCGCGCTCGGACTGTTCGTCAGCTGGTCGTTCATCTTCGCCGGCCTGACCGGCTGGACGCGGCGCCCCAAGAACCGCACCGGGATGCTGATGGTCGCCGTCGGCTTCGGCGTATTCCTCGGCAGTCTCAGCGAGGCGAACTACTCGGTTCCGTACACGCTCGGCGCGCTCCTCGGGAGCCTGTTCATCGCCATGTTCATCCACCTCCTGCTCGCATATCCGAGCGGCGAGCTGATCAGCCGGAAGGCACGGGCGCTCGTGATCGCGGGGTACGTGACGGCGTTCGTCGCACCGCTGCTGGACTCGATGTTCCCGGAGCGGCAGACGTGCAAGCCGCACGCCTGCCCGGACAACCTCGTCTTCGTGTCGCACAACCACGCTGCGCACTGGGCACAGACGGCCTTGTGGACCGCGGCCTCCGTAGCCCTGTTCGTAGCAACTTTTGCGCTGCTCGTCGGCCGCTGGCGACGCGCCACGCCGGCACTGCGGCGCATCCTTCGCCCTGTCTACCTCGCCGGCGGCCTGAGTGTCGTTCTGCTCGCAATCGGCTTCATCGTCACGCCGTTTTCGGGCTTCGGCGGCACCCTCGTGAGCGTCGCGCTGATCGTGACCTTCACGGCGGTCCCGTTCCTCTTCCTCGCGGGCCTGCTCGGTACGACGATGGCGCGAGGCGCCGGGCTGGGCACGATCTTCAGCTCGGTGCCCGAGCGCGCCAGCCCGGGCGAGGTGCAGGAAGGCCTGAGACAGGCGCTGCGCGACGACACGGCGCAGGTGGCGTACTGGTACGAGGAAGGCGGGCATTACGTCGACGTCGACGGCAATCGCTTCGAGTTGCCGCCCGACACGTCCCGTCGCGTCGTCACCCGGCTCGACTACGCGGACGACCCGGTCGCCGCCATCGTGCACGACGCGGCGCTGCTCGAAGAGCCCGAGCTATTGGAAGGGATCGCGAACGCCGCGCGCATCGCGCTCGAGCGGGACAAGCTGCTGGTTGAGGTCCGCGCCCGCGCCCAGCGCTACTTCGCACTCCTGCAGGCGATGCCCGACCTGATGTTTCGCATCTCGGACGAGGGGACCTATCTCTCCTACAACGCGCCCAATCCTGGCGATCTCGTCGAGGAAGAGGTCGTGGGCAAGACGCTCTGGGACCGCCTGCCACGCGACCTCGCCGACCGGGTGCTGACGGCGGGACGGGCCGCACTGGCCGGAGAGCCGAGCGTGATCGAGTATGCCCTCGACTTCGACGACGGGACCCGCCACTACGAAGGACGCTTCGCCGCCAGCGGGGACGAGGAGTTCCTGATGATCGTCCGCGAGATCACGCAGCGAAAGCAGCAGCAGCAAGAACTGGAAGCGTCACGCCAGCGAATCGTCGCGGCCGGCGACGATGCGCGCCGGAAGCTGGAGCGGAACCTCCACGATGGCGCGCAACAACGACTCGTCTCGATCTCGTTGTCTCTGCGGCTGGCGCAGGGCCAACTCGAAAAGAATCCGGCGGCGGCGCAAGAGGTGCTCGAGGCCTCACGAGAAGAGCTGGCACGCGCCCTGGAGGAACTCCGTGAGCTAGCCCGTGGAATCCACCCGGCGGTGCTCACCGACCGTGGGCTCGAGGCGGCGCTCGAGTCGCTCGCGGCTCGCGCTCCCCTTCCGGTGGAGATCGAAGGGTCCCAGGTGAGCTTGCCGGCCGCTGTCGAGGCTGCGGCCTACTACGTCGTTTCAGAGGCGCTTGCAAACGTGACGAAGTACGCCCAAGCTTCCTCGGTCAAGGTGACGGTCGAGCAGGTAAACGGTTGTGCGCACGTCGAGGTCGCCGACGACGGTGTCGGTGGCGCAGATCCAGGCCGCGGCTCCGGCCTGCGCGGGTTGGCCGACCGCGTCGCGTCTCTAAACGGCAAGCTTGCGATCGACAGCCCTCCGGGCGCGGGAACCCGCGTCCGGGCCGAGATCCCACTGGAGTAGGCTCTGACCCCAAATCTCCCCCATGGAACGGTCACACTCGTCTTCACGGATGTCGAGGGCTCCACGCAGCTCGTCCGCCAGCTCGGCGACGGCTACGCCGTGGTGCTGTCGGATCACCGGCACCTCTTCCGCCAGGCGGTGGAGAGTTGCGAGGGGCAGGTCGTCGACCATCGGGGCGACGAGTTCTTCGTCGTCTTCGAGGACGCCCGCAAAGCGGCCGAAGCAGTCTCGGAAGCCCAGCGCGCCTTCGCGGCTCATCCCTGGCCGGAGGGCGTCCAGCTGCGTGTCCGCATGGGCCTCCACACCGGGGAGCCGACGATTCGCGACGGCGCGTACTTCGGACTGGACGTGCATCGCGCAGCGCGCATCGCGCAGGCGGGCAGCGGCGGCCAGATCTTGCTCTCGCAGCGAACCCGCGACGCGCTCGACGAGTCGCACGAGCTCGCCGACCTGGGCGAGCACGAGTTGCCCGGCCTCGACGAGCCCGTGCAGCTCTTCCAGCTCAACATCCCGGGCCTGCCCTCGCGCTTTCCGCCCCTCAGCACCGCGCGGAAGGGATTTCGCGGCGTGCGCGTAGTGCTCGCGGACGACTCCGTCCTGCTCCGTGAGGGGATTGCCCGTCTGCTCGAGGACGCCGGCTTCGAGATCGTCGCCCAGAGCGGCACGGCCGAGGATCTCTTGCGGCACGTCGGCATGCACAAGCCCGACGTCGCCCTGATCGACATCCGGATGCCACCGACGCAGACGGACGAGGGCTTGCGCGCCGCGAAGCAGATTCGCGAGCGCTGGCCCGACACGGGTGTGCTCGTCCTCTCGCAGTACGTCGAGCCGGCCTACGCGATGGAGCTGCTCGGCGAGAACGCGGAGGGCGTCGGTTACCTGCTCAAAGACCGCGTCTCCGACGTGGACGAGTTCGCGGCTGCGGTGCGGCGGGTCGCCGAGGGCGGATCTGCGCTCGATCCGGCAGTCGTTTCACAGCTCGTCGGACGTCGCCGGCGTGACGATCCGATCGACGAGCTGACGCCTCGCGAGCGCGAGGTGCTTGGGTTGATGGCGGAAGGCCGCTCGAACCAGGCGATTGCGGAGAAGCTCGTGATCACGCTCCGCGCAGTCGAGAAGCACGTGACGAGCATCTTTTCGAAGCTCCGCCTGCCGGCGAGCGCGGAGGATCACCGCCGCGTGCTCGCGGTCCTCACGTACCTCGGCTCCACCAACTAGACGTCCTTTCCCCCCGCTCCGGGTGCGGTTCTCCGCCTGGAAAGAGGCCTGCGAGCCGCATTTCCGCTCCGATGTCCCGCTGCGATCGTGGGCTTACCCCAAGCGAAGGAGCTAAGTCCAGATGTCACCCCTGAAGCGCTCGAACAACATCGCGGCCCGCATGGGTCGCTGGAGCGCGAGCCACTGGAAGACCGCAGTCTTCGGTTGGCTCGCGTTCGTCGTTGCCGCAGTGTTCATCGGCACGTTTGTCGGCACGAAGAACATCGAGACGGCGGATGCAAACGTCGGCCAGGCGCACAAGGCCGACCAGATCCTCAAGCATGCATTTCCGCAGGTTGATCCCCAGACCGAGCTCGTGCTCGTTCAGAGCTCGAGCAAGACGGTGCAGGATCCCGCCTTTCGGGCGACCATCAAGGACGTTGAGAGCACGATCGCAGGAAACCCTCTGATCAAGAACGTGCGCTCGCCGCTCGACCCCGAGCATGCCGACCAGGTCTCCAAGGACGGCCACTCGGCCATGGTCGTCTGGGATATGAAAGGCACGTACGAGAACGCGAAGCCGAAGATCGACGGCATCGTGTCCGCCGTCGGCCAGGCGGCTGACCGGCATCCGGCGTTCTACGTCGCAGAGGCCGGTTCGGTGAGTTCCGGTAAAGCGCTCGACAAGATGTTCTCCGACCAGCTCAAGCTGGCCGGCGAGCGCTCGATCCCGATCACGATCATCGTCCTGCTGCTCGTCTTCGGCGCCCTCGTGGCCGTCGGCGTGCCGCTGCTCGTCGCGCTCTCTGGCGTCGTGGCGACGGTCTTCCTCGTTGCACTCCCGAGCCACATCGTGCCGATGGATCAGAACGTGTCGGCAGTGATCCTGCTCGTCGGGCTCGCGGTCGGCGTCGACTACTCGCTCTTCTATCTCAAGCGTGAGCGGGAGGAACGGGCGCTCGGAAGAAGCCCGCGTGCAGCGCTCGAGGCCGCAGCGGCGACGTCGGGCCGCTCGGTATTGATCTCAGGCATCACCGTGATGGTCGCGATGGCCGGGATGATGTTCTCCGGCGACAAGTCCTACCTGGGCTTCGGCATCGCCACGATGATGGTCGTCGGCATCGCAATGCTCGGCTCGCTCACCGTGCTGCCGGCCCTGCTGTCGCGGCTCGGCGACAAGGTCGAGAAGGGCAAGATCCCATTCCTGCACCGGCTGCGGCGCGACAGCGGCGAGAACCGGTTCTGGAAGGCGATCCTGACGCCCGTCCTGCGGCGGCCCGTCGTCGCGGCGGCGCTCGCGGGCGGCGTCCTCCTCGTGCTGGCCGCGCCGGTTCTGCAGCTCCACACCGCCCAGAGCGGGTTGGACGCAATGCCGAGCAGCGCACCGACCGTCGGCACGATGAAGAAGATCGAGAAGGCGTTCTCGAACGGCGACCTCTCACCGGCGATCATCGCGATCGAGGCGAACACGGACTCGGCCGCAACGAAGCAGGCGATCTCGGAACTGAAGACGCAGGCGATCGCGAGCGGTCGGATGCACGGCCCGGTCGTCGTCGAGGTGAACCCGTCCCACACCGTCGCGCGAGTCTCGATTCCGCTCGCCGGCAAGGGCGCGGACTCCGTTTCCAACGCGGCACTCGACACGCTGCGGAACGATGTCCTACCGGCCACGGTCGGCAAGGTGTCCGGCGCGACGTACGCGGTCACCGGTCCAACGGCGCAGTCCGCGGACGAGAACGCCTTGCTGAAGCAGAAGGCACCGATCGTGTTCGGCTTCGTCCTCGTCTTCGCGTTCATCCTGCTCCTGGTCTCATTCCGGTCGATCGTGATCGCGGTGAAGGCGATCGTCCTCAACCTGCTCTCCGTGGGTGCCGCGTACGGCGTGCTCGTCGCCGTCTTCCAGTGGGGCTGGGGCGAGAGCTTCCTCGGCTTCCAGTCGAACGGCGGTATCGCGTCGTGGCTGCCGATCTTCATGTTCGTGATCCTCTTCGGGCTCTCGATGGACTATCACGTGTTCATCCTGAGTCGCGTGCGGGAGGCCTACGATCGCGGCCTGAAGACCGAAGATGCGGTCGCACACGGCATCAGCACCACGGCCGGCGTCGTCTCGAGTGCCGCCCTGGTGATGGTCGGGGTGTTCGCAGTGTTCGCGTTGATGCCGATCCTCGACATGAAGGAGATGGGCATCGGCCTCGCGGCAGCGGTGCTGATCGATGCAACGATCGTGCGGGCCGTGTTGCTCCCGGCGACGATGAAGCTGCTGGGCGAGGCGAACTGGTACCTGCCGCGCTGGCTCGAGTGGTTGCCGAGGTTGGAGCACGAGGCGTCCCCTCCGGCGGAGCGGGCACCCGACGCCGCCCCGGCGACTGCAATCGGCGCGTAGCTCCACACCGCTCCTTCGCAAGAAAAGCGCCCCGCTTTCAGCGGGGCGCTTTTCGTTCCTGTCCGCAAGCGACTCGTCTTGGGGTCTGACCCCTAGACATGTCACCAAACAGACAGGTGTTGATGTTGTGGACTAGAGCCCGGCGATTGCCCGCTTGCCGCGCGGGGTGAGATCGAAGTGGACGTCGATCAGGCCGTCGGCGAGCAGCTCCGACGCGTACTCCCATGGCGGGGATACGTCGGAGTCGTCGCGGTACGCGGCGAGCGCGTTCAGCGTCTCCTCCGAGGCGTTGAATGTCTCCGCGATCTCTTTGCCGTCCCAGCGGAAATGCAGCACCGGCTTGTCGACGGAAAGATCCTTCCGCGCCGCGATGCGTTCCTGCAGCGAGCCGTCGACCCAGACTCCGTACTCGTCCGCCTTCCCGCGAACCTGCACGACCGAGCCCGCATCGTCAACGCCCTGGAAGGCAAGCGGCTCGATGCCGGCAGGCTCGTCCGGCCCGCGGCGGCGGTTGCGGATGTATTCGCGCCACTGCTCGCGCAGGACCTCGTCAGCAACCCACTCCTCAAGCAGGCGGTCGAACCGCTCGCGCGTCTCCAACAGCTTCTGCTCGAGCTCGCGCCACGTCGATCCCTCCGGCTTCTCCCGCTCGAGGTCGTTGTGCAGGTGCTGGTAGTGGTGGACGAGCGCACCTAACTCCCCACGCAGAGGAAGCGCCGCCGGCTCGGGTGGTCGTCGTCGGCTCAAGGAGCCGGAGGAGGGACTCGAACCCACGGCCTGCTCATTACAAGTGAGCTGCTCTACCAACTGAGCTACTCCGGCGCGCCCCCATCGTAAGCGAAGTTCTTGTTGTCGGTTTTGGACACGGCCCGGCCGAGTCCTCTGACAAGGTGAATGCGATGGACCATCCAAAGGACATCGGAGATCGAACGACCCTCGCCGTCATGCTTGTCCTTCGCGAGGCCGGCTTCGGCGTCCTGACGCCCTTCGGAGAAAACACTCGATATGACCTTGCCATCGATAATGGCTGCAAGATCTTCCGCGTTCAATGCAAGACCGGAAGGATTCGGCAGGGTGCGGTCCGTTTTGCAGTCTGTAGCTGTTACGGCCATCATCTCCGAGCAAAGGATGCTCGCCGCGACTATCAGGGGCAGGTCGACTACTTCGGCGTGTACTGCCCCGACAACATCGCGGTTTACCTCGTTCCTATTGCCGATCTGTCCGTTCGAGTCCAAGCGGCGTTACGTGTAGAACCTGCCCGCAACGGACAGAGAAACAAGATCCGACTCGCATCGGAGTACGAGATCGGCAAGGTGAAACTCGAGGCGCCCCGAAGGGCGCCTCAACTCAATTAGGCCGCGTCGACGAGCGCCTCGGGTGAGATCTCGACGACCCCGGCAAGCTCGTCCTGGAGCTTGGCCAGCGCGTCGCGCTCCACCTGGCGGACCCGCTCGCGGCTCATGCTCAGCTCGCGGCCGATCTGCTCCAGCGAAGTGGACTCGCCGTCGAATCCGAAGCGCAGCTCGAGCACGCGACGCTCGCGCTCCGGCAGACGCCCGAGGGCGTTCCGGACGAACTGGCGGCGGAGGGCTTCTCCGGCCTCCTCCGACGGATCCTCGGCGTTCTGGTCGGCGAACAGGTCGCCGAACTCGCCGTCGCCATCGGAGCCGATCGCCTGGTTCAGCGACACGGATGCCTCGACTGCGCCGAGAGCCTCCTCGACGTACACGAGGTCGAGCCCGGTTGCCTGGGCAAGCTCCTCACGCGTCGGATCCTCTCCGGTCGCGGCCTGCAGGCGCGCCCGTGCACGCGCGAGCTTTACGCGCCGCTCGTGGACGTGCGTCGGAATCCGGATCGTCGCCGACTGGTTCGACACCGCCCGCTGGCAGGCCTGGCGGATCCACCAGGTGGCATAGGTCGAGAACTTGAAGCCGCGGCGCCAGTCGAACTTCTCGACCGCGCGGTTCAGCCCGATCACGCCTTCCTGGATCAGATCGCCGAGCTGCATGCCGCGGCCCTGATACCGCTTCGCGATCGAGACCACGAGCCGGAGGTTCGAGTTGATCATCAGCTCCTTGGCCGTGAGGTCACCGCGCTCGATGCGCTTCGCGAGCGCCACCTCATCGGCAGCGGTGAGCAGCTGATAGCGGCCGGCGGCGTTCATGAACAGCGTCAGGCTGTCCGTCGTCCCGGAAACCTCTGCAGCAGCCCGCACGCGGGGTGCCGGGGGTGCGTCGTCCTCGAGCGGGACGATCTCGATGCCCTTCTCCTCGAGCTCACCACGAAGCTCCGCCAGGTCGTCGTCCTCGAGCTCGTTCGCGACAGCGAACGCCTCGAGGGTCGCCTCTTCCACGGAGCCGAGCTCCTCGGTCTCGTGGAGGAAAGACTGCAAATCAAGTTCAGCAAGGTTGGTCAGCTTGGTTCATCTCCTCTCGATTTCGGTCGGGAGCCCGTTCGCGGCGGTCCGATCCGGACCACGCCTGGGGCCCCGTACCTTCTAAAACGCGGTAGAGGCGGCCAGAATTCCCGGTTTAAAGCAAGACTTGCCGGGACTTCTGGTGGGTAAGAATCTTTCTCTTCACCCGCTGGAGCGCGTTATCGATCGTCTTCGTGTCGCATTCTAGATCTTCGGCCATCTGCTCGTAGGATTCACCCTCCAGATAGAGCCGGAGGGCGTCTGCCTCGAGCTGGGAGAGGCCGCTGCCCAGGGTGAAAACGAGGCTCTGGAGCTCCTCGGTCGAGATCACGCAGACCGCGGGATCGTCCACGCCAGGCCCAGGGAGGGCATCTCCCAGGGAGCACTCGCCGTCCGACTCCTGGCCGGCAGGGGTGTGGCTGAAGGAAACGTAGGTGTTCAGGGGGGCGTGCTTGAAGCGCGTAGCGGTCTTGATGGCCGTGATGATCTGGCGGGTGACGCAGAGCTCCGCGAAGCTGCGGAACGACGTCTCCTTGTCGGCACGGAAGTCGCGAACGGCCTTGTAGAGCCCGATCAGGCCTTCCTGCACGAGGTCTTCGGAGTCCCCACCGGCCAGGAAGTACGAGCTCGCCTTGAGTCGGACGAAGCCGTTGTAGCGCCGGATCAGGGTGTCGAGCGCCCCACCGTCGCCGTTCCGGGCTCGCATCACAAGCTGGAGGTCTTCGAGCTCCCTCTGGGCCTTCTGGGCAGCGGTTGCGGGCCGTGCGGCCATCCTGGCCTCCCCCGGGGTCAGGGGCAAGACGTGAAGTCTCACCCTAAGGTTGAGGGAGAAGATAGCAAGGACCGCTGGTCTTTACAAGACGTTTGCAGTGGACCCAAGATGTTACGAACGTACGTTCGTCAGGCTAGAACGAGCGACCTGGCCTGGGCCCCCGCCAGAAGGGCCTCGATCGTCTCCTGCAGCTGCTCCTGCAGCGACTCGTCCTCGAGCCGGCCGTCCTCGTCGAACCGTGTGGGCGCGTGCCCGACCGCGACCTCGCCGTCCACCACCCGCGCGCCGATGGCGGCGAGGACTTTCCGCAGTTCGGCCTGAGCCCAGACAGCTCCGAAAGCTCCGGTGCTCGCACCGACGACCGCGACCGGCTTGTTCCGGAGGGGGTTCGTCGCGACCGGCCGGGAGACCCAGTCGAGGGCGTTCTTCAGCGAGCCAGGAATCGACGAGTTGTATTCGGGCGTCGCGAAAAGAACCGCGTCCGCTTCGCCGATTGCACCACGCAAGGCCGCTACGGCCAGCGGCGCCGGCTGGACGTCGTCCTCCTCGTCGTACGGCGGCACTTCCTTCACGCCCTGGTAGAGGACGAAGTCGACCTCCGGAGGGAAAAGCTCCTCCGCTGCGCGGAGGAGCTTGGTGTTGTACGAGTCCCGGCGGAGGCTGCCCGAGATCGCGAGGACCTTCATGCCCCTTACGCTTCCTTGACGAAGAAGAGCTCGGCCGAGAGCTTGACCTCGTCGGCCAGTGCCGGCTTCCCGTCTGGGAGCGGGATGTTCCAATTGACGCCGAACTCGGTGCGGTCGACGGTCGTGTCGAGCTTGACCGAGAGCTTCTCGTTTCCGGTGTAGTCCGTGATCGGCTCGGCGATCGTGCCCGTCAACTCGACGGGCTTCTCGACGCCCTTGATCGTGATGCCGCCGCGGACCGTGATCTGATCGCCCGCGCGGTCGATCTCGCTCGACTCGAAGCTGAGCTCAGGGTAGCGCTCGGCGTCGAAGAAATCGGGGGACTGGAGGTGGCCGGCGAGGTTCTCGTCCTTGACGTCGACGCTGGCGACCTTCGCCGAGCCCGTGAGCAGAGGCTTGTCGCCTGCGGCGTCCAGCTTCCCGGCTACCTCGCGGAACTGACCGCGGAACGAGCCGGCGAGGTAATCGACCTCGAAGCCGATCGCCGAGTGGATGGGGTCGAGCGACCAGGTACCGACCGGCAGTGCCTGGCGGGTGTCCGTCGTGGTGCTCATTTACACTCCTTCTTGAGTAGGCTATAGTTGAGTACGCAACCAATATAGCGAGGAAAGATTGTCTAGTCAAGTATTGCTCCAACAACAAGATTCGGCCCTCGATTCCTGGATACGGCTCATCCGGGGGTACGCCTCGGTGACCCGGGCCATGAGCGCCGAGCTCGTCGCCGAGCACGGCCTGACGATCAACGACTACGAGGCGCTTCTCCACCTGTCGCGGGCCGAGGAGGGTCGGATGAGGCGGGTCGACCTCGCGGGCCTGCTGCTCCTCACGGCCTCGGGCGTGACCCGGCTCCTCGACGGCCTCGAGGCTGCCGGCCTGGTCGAGCGGGCTTCCTGCGCCAGCGACCGTCGGGTCACCTATGCCGTCCTCACGGAGGCGGGGCGCACGAGACTGCACCAGGCCTCGGTGTCACATATCGCAGGCGTACGGGCGTTCTTCGAAGCGCGCTACAGCGGCGAAGAGCTCGAGCAGCTTGCAGGCTTGCTCGGCCGGCTTCCCGGCGCCGCCGAGGCGACCCACGAAGACTGCACGGGCTAGTCGCCGCCGCGGCGCATTCGCTCTAGCTTCGCCCGGGTTTCCTCGTCGAGCGTGTCGCGGAGGTGATGCGGCCGCTCTTCGCTGTGCGTGACCGCCTCCATTTCGCCGATGAAGGTCGCGGACGAGCGCTTTTGTACCTCCTGCCCCGAAGTGCCGCGCACCGCGCTGTCGGACGAGACGAGGCACACGACCTCGGTGCCCCGGTTCTCGGCGGCGAGTCGCTCGAGCATCGTGTCCGCGGTCTTCGCATAGCGCACCTCGAGCGGACCGTAAGACTCGTCCGCGCCGACGCCGTCGAAAACGAGGTAGCCACGCGCGCCCTTGAGCGCGACGAAGCTGGCGAGCTCGTCGCGGAGCGCTCGCAGGTCGCGGTAGTTCCCGGCGTGAAGAAGGTTGTGGCCGTCGAAGAGATAGAGCGTCGGCTCAGCCATCGCGTCTCCTCGCGGGCTCAGCCACGTTGGCGTTTCGCTTCGTAGAGCATCAGCGCCGCCGCGACGCTGACGTTCAAGGACTCGACGTTGCCGTCGAGCGGGATCGAGATCGCGGCGTCGCAGGTCTTGCGCACGAGCGGGCGCAGCCCCTTGCCTTCCGCGCCGAAGACGAGCGCGAGCCCGCCGGTGAGGTCGGCGTCCCACATCGTCGTCGTCGCGTCGCCGGCTGCGGCGTAGATCCAGAGGTCGCCCCGTTTCACCTCGCCGAGGTAGCGGGCGAGATTTGGGACGACGGCGACGGGGAGATGCTCGACCGCGCCGGCCGAGGCGCGCGCGACCGCAGGCGTCACCGTCGCCGCGCCATGTGCCGGGACGACGACGCCCGTCGCTCCCGCCCCGTCGGCGCTGCGGATGACGGCGCCGAGGTTGCGCGGATCGGTCACTTGGTCCAGACAGGCGAGCAGAGGCAGCTCTGCGGCGGCGAGCTCCCAGCCGTCTGCGTACTTGTAAGGCTCGCACCAGGCGAGCACGCCCTGGTGATCGCGGGTGCCGGCTGCTTCGCTGAGCTCGCGCTCCGGCTTGACCTGCAGGCGCGGACGTTCGATTTCCTGTAGCCAGGGCTCCGTCTTCACGGCGCGTTCCGTCGCCCAGAGCTCGAGCACCTCGCGGGGGCCGCGCAGCGCTTCCCGCACCGGGCGGCGGCCGTAGACTTGCTCGCGTGTCACCGCGGAACGAGTTGGAAGCCGTCAGCCACGTCGCGCGCCTCCCAGCCGGCGGCTTCGATCTCGGCGCGCAGCCTGTCGGCCTCGTCGAAGTCCCGTGCGGTGCGTGCCTCTTGTCGTTGGCGAGCGAGCTCGACGATCTCGGGCGGCGCGTCCCGCTTCTCTGCGAGCGATGCCAGCCCGAAGATGTCGAGCGCTCGCCGCAGGAGCTCGTGGTCGTGCCAGCCGTGCATGACTGCGAGGGCGTCCGGCGTATTGAAGTCGTCCTCGAGTGCAGCCTCGAGCCGTTCCCACTCGCCGGCGGCCGCACGCTCGGACGGGCCGCGGAACACCTCGCGGAATCCCTCGACCCGTGCGGCAGCGGCTGCGAGCGTCTCGTTCGAGAAGTCGATCGGCTTCGACCAGTGGCCGGTGAGGAAGAAGACGAGGGTCGTCTCCCGGCCCCACTGCTCAATCACATCATGCAGTGACGCGACGTTACCGAGCGACTTCGACATCTTCTCGCCGACGAACTCGAGCATTCCGTTGTGCATCCAGAGACGAGCAAACTCGCGACCCGCGGCCTGCGATTGCGCGCGCTCGTTCTCGTGGTGGGGAAAGATCAGGTCGAGGCCGCCGAGGTGGATCTCGAAGCTCGGGCCGAGGAACTTCTCGGCCATCGCGGAGCACTCGATGTGCCAGCCCGGGCGACCGCGGCCCCAGGGCGAGTCCCAGGAGGTGTCCTCGCTTTTTTTCGTCGCCTTCCAGAGGGCGAAGTCGCGCGGGTCCTCCTTGAACGGGCTTGGGTCGTCGTCCTCGAGCTGCTCCGGCCGCTGCCCTGACAGGCGGCCGTACTCGGGAAAGCGAGGGACGCGGAAGTAGACGTCACCGCCGGCCTCATACGCGTACTCACCGCGAACAAGCTCCTCGATCAGCGCAACGATCTCCGGAATCGTCTCCGTCGCTTTTGGCTCATGGTCGGGCCGGCCGAGACCGAGCCTCTCGGTGTCATCGACGTACCACTGCGAGGCCTGGGCCGCGAGCTCGGCACTGTGCCCGGGTGCAGCGTTGTAGATCTTGTCGTTGATGTCGGTGATGTTCTCGACGAGGTTGACGTCGTAACCCCGTTCCGCGAGCCAGCGCCTCAGCCACATCGAGATCACGAAAGGCCGCGCGTTGCCGATGTGAATGCGCTGGTACACAGTCGGTCCGCACGTGTACATGCGGATCGGGCCTGGCGTGGGTGGAAGCTCCTGCTTCCCCCGTGTCAGCGTGTCATAGAGCTGCATCGATCCTGCGCAATGCTTCGTCGCGCGGCAGCGCGGCGATGACGGACCAGAGCTCCGGGCCCCGTTCCTGTCCGGTCAGCGCGATTCGAAGCGCCTTCAGGTTTCCGCCGACCGCCTTCAGCTCGCGCACGAGCGCTCGCGCGTCGAGCGTGCCGTTCGCGCGCTCGACCAGCTCGCGGAAACGCTCAAGGGTCTCGGGCGCGTCGCCTTTGGCCGGCTTCGGCGGTGTGAGGATCGCTCGCGCGTAGTCGCGCGCCTCGTTGAGGTCGCGCGCGCCGCGCAGCGCAGGGACGACGTCGACCGGAGCGCCGGCTCGTTCGGCGAGCTCTTCGTCGCTCATCGCCTCGATCGCCTCGATCGCGAGTCGGCGGATGCGCGGTAGGTCGTAGTGGACGTCGTGGTGCGGAACGCCGAGTTCCTCGAGATACCGGCGGACCGCCTCTCCGGGGATGCCGGCGTCGCGCAATGACGCGACGGTCGCGCCGGGTGCGCGCTTTGCGAGCTTCTTGCCGTCCTCCCCGAGGATCAGCCCGTGGTGGATGAACTCGGGCGGCGTCGCGCCGAGTGCCTGGAACAGCCGGCGGTGCAGCTCCTCGTTCGGACGATGGTCGAAGCCGCGGACGAGGTGCGTGATCCCGAAGTCGATGTCGTCGACGACGCTCGCGAGGTGATATGTGGCACTGCCGTCCTCGCGGAGGAGCGTGATCCCGTCGAAGCGTTCGCCGAGCTTGGCGCCGGTTTCCCGGTAACGGTCCTGTCGCTCGCTCTGGCGAACCGGCCCTTCCTCCCAGGCGAGGCCGAGCCACTCGAGGTCGCGGATGATCTCCTCCTCCCCGCCGGGCACGTTCCGCTGCGGGTCCGTGTCGTCGATCCGCAGGAGCATCCAGTCCCCGAGGCTGCGGTTGGCGACGGCGCTGAGGGCGTTACCGACGTGCAGGGAGCCGGTCGGGCTCGGTGCGAAGCGAACTCTCTTCATCTCCGCTCCAGTCTACGAGCCGGACCCATAGTGCCCATAGGCTCACCGCCGCGATGACGATCAGGCTCCAGGCGATGCTAATGCCCGGCTCGGTCACGCTCGGGATCTCCCAGCTCGTCCAGCTGCGCTTGACGACCTGCTCGATCCAGAAGTCGTTGGCGAAGTTGGCGACGCCGTAGCAGAACATGAGGGAGAGGTACGCCGCGAGCGCGGCCCGCCTTGCCATCCGACGCGAGAGCAGGAGCGCCGTCAACACCAACAGGACGCCGTCCATCCCGTGATGGTGGCCGTGATGGACCGCCGGGGCGAAATTCGGCAGGCCCGGCCGGTCGGGCAGGAACTGGCCGCTCTGGAACAGCCTGCCTAGCAGGGGAACGCCGTTCGAATAGAGACCGAGATCCGCAGCAAGCCAGGGCAGGGCCGCGACCAGCAAGACGATCGCGACTGCGGCACGCACCCAGTCCGCCCTTTGCCACGAGCGTCTCGATAGGCCGCCGTTGATCGCGACTACTCCGGTGAGCACGAGCGCGAGTAGAACGCCGCTGGCTGCGACGGCATTGACGGGCCTTGCGTCGAGGTCGGCCTGGCTGACGACCCCGGGCCAGAACACTGCGGCGCAAAGAACACCGGCCAGGATGGCGGCGGCTCGGTAGCTCCGCGCCGGCAGCCGTGTGTAGATGAGCCCGAGCACGGCCAGTGCGACCAGGGCTACCGGAAAGTTGACGAACACCAGGGCGCGGCTCAGCCCGCCTTCGATCCCGCTGCCCGACACGTGGTAGAGCTCGCGAGACGGGATGCGGCTGTAGGTGACCAAGACCTCTACGGTCACCACGGCGAACAGCATCCAGACGAGGACAATTTCGACTGGCAGCCCGCCGGCCTGTCGGTTTGCTGTCTGCAAGATCGGCCGCCTTCCAGGGTACGCTCGCGGCCGTGGAAGGTCTACTCCTGGGCTGGTTCGCGGAACACGGACGCGACCTGCCGTGGCGGCGGACGCGAGACCCGTACGCGATCATGGTCTCGGAGGTGATGCTGCAGCAGACGCAGGTCGAGCGCGTGATCCCGCGTTACCTCGCCTGGCTGGAGCGGTGGCCGACGGCTGCGGCGCTGGCAACCGCGTCGGCGGCGGACGTCATCCGCGAGTGGCAAGGGCTCGGCTACAACCGTCGCGGCCTGAATCTCCACCGTGCTGCGCGGAAGATCGCAGCCGAGGGTTGGCCCGATGATCTGACGGAACTGCCGGGCGTCGGCCCCTATACGGCTGCGGCGGTCGCGAACTTCGCGCTTGGCCGTGACGTCCTGCCGGTGGACACGAACGTGAGCCGCATCCGGGAACGGACGGGCCACCAGTTCTCGCCGGCAGCGGGTCAGGCGCTGATGGATCTCGGCGCGACAGTGTGCCTGGCGCGCATACCGCGCTGCGGGGTCTGTCCGCTGGCGCCGGCGTGTCCGTCCCGCGGCCGTCGCTACGAGCCGCTGCGCAAGCAGTCGCGCTTCGAAGGCTCGTTCCGCCAACGGCGTGCGCAGACGCTACGACTCGTTGCAGAGTCAGAGCGTCCGCTGAGCGACCTCGACCGCGAGGCTGTCGAATCGCTGGCCCGAGACGGCCTGGTCGAAGTCGCCCCCTGTGGAACGTTCGTCACACTTCCGTAGTGGTGTCTGACACCCAGCCGTGGCGAGAAGTGACAACACAGTGAAGCGCCTCCGTACAACGATTCCTTCGCAGGCGAGACTCTTTGGTGACGCGCACGGCGCGGTGTCCGACACCGGGACGTCGCCTTTGAGGGCACGTCTCGATTGCCTGCAGCGGCAGGCTTCCTAGCCGGCGGGAAAGCGCGCGGAGGCCAGAACGGTGGCGACCTCGGTCTCCGACCTCGCGAGATCCGGACCGCGCAGGCACGCCGACAGACCGTAGAACCCGCCCCTCGGGCGCGCCGCCCAGGTGAGGATCGCTTCGTCGCCGCCGAGCTTCCGGCAGCCCTCGAAGAGCTTCCGTTGGAGAGGAGAGCGATCCGTGCTGACCCACCGCCGATCATCGCCGGGATCCCAGGCAGGGCATCAAGGTTGAAGCTGGACGTGCCGCCCATGCGCCAGGAGACGAGGACTCCGTTCGGACGCAGAGACGACACGGGCGAACCACACACAACGGTCGTCCTTTCCCCTTCCGTGGTACTGGTGCACGGCTTGTGAAAAGGCTCGGTGCTCAACCAGATCATCGATCTCACGAACCCGCCGTCGCTTGACGTGAGCGCGCCCCAGGTTGCCGGATACCCGAAGCGAATCTGGGTCGTCGTCGAGCAGACGTAGCCGTCTGGAAGCGCAGGACACGGCCTCTTCGGCGGCACCTGGATCCAGCCGGCAGACGCGCCAGGCACGGCAAACACGCACGCCAGCGCGAGCAAGACGACGTCTCACATGCACTGAGACTCCCGGCGAAGCGCCGCGTTAGGGTGGCTGGGCTACGATCCGGACCATGACCGCCTCCATCTGGTTCTACCTTTTCCCGCTCTACATCCTCGGCGGCCTGCTGCTGGTGCTGGGGACGTTCGCGCTCCTCGGCCGCATCCAGGGCGGCCGCTACCTGAAGCCGATCATCAACTTCATGATGAAGCTCCCGCTCGTCGGACGGCTGATGAAAAAGGCGTCGCAGGCCGCGCTCGAGCGCCAGAACCCGGAGCTGGCAAGTGCCGTCAAGAAGCTCGAACGCTCGGGCGTCGCCCGGGATCCGATGCGCGCCCAGCAAGCGCTCTCACGGCTCAGCGCTTCCGAGCGCCAGGCCTACCTCGACGCAACCGCCGACCAGACCGAGAACATCGCCCAGAACCGCCAGATGCGCCGCCAGCTCGAGCGGGCCCGCAAGGGCAAGCGCCGCTAGACCCGGTGCCGTAGCCAGATATTCGGCTCGACGTGGCGGCCGCGCCCGTCGCGCACGTACAGCGGCGCCAGCATCGCGGGGACAACGTAGTCGCCGTAGCGAACGAGCTTCATAACGACTCGACGAGCGCAACCGCCTGCGCGGCGAGACCTTCGCCTCGTCCGGTGAAGCCGAGCCCATCGGTGGTCGTCGCACGCACGTTCACCGGCGCACCGACGACGCCGCTCAAGGCGTCCGACATCTCCGTGCGACGGCCCGAGATGCGCGGCTCCTCGCCGATCAGCACACAGTCGGCATTCACGATCGCATAGCCCGCGTCCCGCACGCGTGCAACTGCGTCACGGAGCAGATCCAGCGACGAGATCCCGACAGGTGTCGACGAGTCGGACGGAAACAGCGACCCGATGTCACCGAGGCCCGCCGCCCCGAGGACGGCGTCGATCAACGCATGCGCGATCACGTCTCCGTCCGAATGGCCCGCCAACCCGCGCGGCGACTCGAACCCGACACCCCCCAAAACGAGCGGCACGCCGTCCTCGAACCCGTGCGCGTCGACGCCGATTCCCACTCGCAGGCTCATCCCAGCGGCTCCTGCCGCGCGTGGCGCTGCTCGAACACCGTCACCGTGTCGTAGCCCGCCGAACGCAGAAGCTCGAGCGCCCGCTCGAAGTCCCGCCCGACAACGTCCGGCGTATGCGCATCGGAGGCGAGCGTGACGGGAACGTCGAGCGCGCGACATGCGGCGAGAAACTCAGGGTGCGGATAGAGCTCATGAACCGGCTTGTGGAGCCCGGCGGTCGACACCTCCACCGCGACACCGGAGTCGGCGATCGCAGCCACCACCGGCCCGTAGTCGAACGACGCCGCGCGCGCGCCGAAGATCTTCACGAGAT
>WNGD01000947.1_pt1 | contig 31757 bp, 22 predicted proteins | sample 5400671 | NCBI WGS metagenome assembly WNGD01 (sample SAMN13153369, study PRJNA577476) | soil metagenome | isolation source: 40 cm soil or saprolite under grassland replicate 2 | place: USA:California | collected 2016-06-15
CGTTCCTGCCGAATACAGAGAGATTGGTCAACCCGTTCTGATCCCGGGAAGTATGGGAACGAGCAGCTGGGTCCTGATAGGCACCCCGAGGGCGATGGAATTGAGCTTCGGGACTACTGCGCATGGCGCGGGTAGATTCATGTCCCGTTCGGCCGCTAAACGAAAATGGCGTGGAGCTGAACTCAAAAGAACCCTAGAGAACCGGGGACTCGTAATTCGAGCCGCCAGCATGGAAGTGATCGCTGAGGAGGCACCCGAGGCTTACAAGGATGTGGATAGAGTGGCAGAGGTAAGTCATCAGCTCGGCATCGGGAACAAGGTCGTACGGATGACGCCTATCGGCGTAGCAAAGGGCTAGTCAAGAACACCTATCGGGAATTCATTATCGTCTTGTACTTGGCAATTGACTGGGTTGGCGTAGGGTTAATTCGGTTGAGAAGGGCGAGATATACGGACACATAGTCTAAAAAGAAGATCGGACAGACAAGCCTGGAAAGATTCCCAAGGCAAGGGACTCGAACCTCTATGGGATGCCCATTCGACGCGGAGCTTATGGTAGATCGGAAGGCATCAGCCGTGGACTGTTCGAACTCAGACTCCTTACTGTCTCGAATTAAGATCGGAAGAGAGCCCTTCGGGTAATTTCCCCAAGCTTCGATCTCATTGTGGCATGCCTCTGGCAGGACATCGTACTTTGCGACCTCTTTGCAATTCTCACCCAGCTGATTCTTGAACCTACGAGCGACGGACGACATTCTTTCCAGCGAGTACATCACTATGAAGCGACCCAGAAGCTTCGCAGCTAGACGCTTCGCAGGGTTCTTTTCTATCGGGTTCTGAGCCTTGAAACGGGTTCTCAAGCGAGCCAACTCTTTGCCAGCTTCCGGCAGTACTTTCGAAGTCGATCGAGAGAGGCCCAGACTCTCGAGAGCGGTAGCGATAGCAACGATCATCTGGCTCAGCGCAGCTCTAGGAGCTACCGTCGTTTCTACTTCTATGAATGGCGCTCGAAACTGGTCACAGAGGCCCTCAAGCTTCCCTCCAGTTCCCACGCCAATCAGTTGAGCACGGCGCATCTTTGCAGCACGAAAAGCCGTTAGAGTTTCCGAAGTTTCACCAGAATAGCTGACTGCAACAAATAACGTCTTAGAATTCACAAACCCAGGCAACCTCGGTTCTCGGTGCACACAGATCGGAATCCTCAAATCCCCTCTGAGCCAGTCTGCAACCACATCTCCCGCACTCGCAGATCCACCCATCCCCATCAAAACCAAAGTTCGGAGACCGGACACACTAGTTTTCAATTCCACACCGATTCCTTTCGTTCGACTCAGGAAAGGATCAGGAAACCGTTCGACCGCTCCCACCATGTTTGAGGGATCCAGCCTAGCCATGAGATCCATGTTGTCCAAGTTCGTTTGCACCTTCAAAGGGCCTCACCTATCACGCGTGAGATTCAAAGTGCCGCTAAGTATCTTATGTTGCATCGCAATCTGAAACCGACATGCTGGAATCTGTGAGGAGACCGCAACGACTCTCAGTAGCGCTTCCAGCCTCTTTCACTCGAGACATCCCACACCTCCGAGAAAAGACCAGCAGGGCTGGAATAGTTGCTAGAGCACTTGCGATCTTCCGAGTAGATGAAGCAATCATCTACGCTGATGCCAAAGGATACTCGGAAAAGGAGGGTCGGCTCCTCCAGAAACTTCTCTCATATCAGGAGACACCTCAATATATGAGAAGAGCACTATTTGCACGGGATCCCGAACTCCAGTTTGCCGGTATCCTTCCTCCGCTGCGCCTTCCCAGCCATCCCAGCATTGACAAGCCTAGGATCGGAATGGTCCGAGAGGCTGTAGCAGTTCGCGCAGGAGACACATCCGCGGTCGACGCTGGGTTCAGCAGCCTTGTAACCGTCCGTTCGAAACTAAAGCCTCTGGATCGTGTAACGGTCAGCCTTACTCGTTTAGAGCCCAGTATCGAAGGAAACCTCGTGGACCCAGACCGGTTACCTATATATTGGGGGTTTAGAATCACTCGCACAGACCTCACACTGGGTCGGCTCATAAGAGGAGAAAAACGGGACTTGACCATATCCACTTCTCGGAAGGGGCGAGCCATACGGGAGATACTGCAAGACCTGACCTCCAAGTGGAAATCCTCTCAACGAACCTTGATCCTCTTTGGATCACCAGACGAGGGTGTGCCCGAGATTCTCAATAAGGAAGGCGTCGAAGTTGAGAAGGCGTGTGATTTCAACCTGAACATGATTCCGAACCAAGGAGTGGAGACAGTTCGAACGGAAGAGGCGCTCTTCGCGACTCTTTCAATACTCAATCTAATCGAGGAGAGATAGATGGGGCATAGGAAGTACAGCGCTCCGAGAAGAGGATCACTAGCCTACCTGCCGCGCGGTCGTGCAAGTCACTGGACACCCAGAATCAGGTTTTGGCCTGATTACGAAGGCCCGCCTCGGCTACTAGGCTTCGCTGGTTTCAAAGCGGGAACCACCCACGTGACCATTGTAGACAACCGGCAAGGCTCACTGAACTACGGCAAGGAAGTGACCTTTCCAGTCACCGTGGTCGAGACTCCCCCTCTCAAAGTTGCAGCCCTGCGTTTCTACGAGACATGGAACAATGGCATTCGCACACTGGGAGAAGTGTGGTCTAACGATCAAGACAAAGAACTGAAAAGAAAAATCAAGACGCCCGAAAAGTTCGACGATACAAAGGGATGGGAGAGAATCGATTCCTCGAAAGACAAACTCAAGGAAGTCCGAGCCATAGTGGCAAGCAGACCCCGCGCTACGACCATCGGGAGAAAAACTCCCGATCTGTTTGAGGTTAAGATAGACGGAGGATCGGTCGAGGAGCAACTTGAGTTTGGGAAGAAGATCCTGGGAAAGGAAGTGAAGATTTCCGAGGTATTCAAGGAAGGAGGAGAAGTCGATGTCATTTCCATCACAAAGGGAAAAGGTATCCAAGGACCTGTCAAAAGATGGGGAATCAAGAAGCTCAAGCACAAGTCCAGAAAAACGGTCAGAGGAGTTGGATCGATCGGGCCCTGGCACCCTCACTACGTAATGTATTCCGTCCCCAGAGCAGGACAGATGGGATTCGCCCAGAGAACAGAATACAACAAGCAGATTCTGAAGATGGGGGACAACGGGACTGATGTGACTCCAAAAGGGGGATTTCTCCGATATGGACCGGTCAGGACAGAGTACACAGTATTACGTGGAACGATTCCAGGGCCTGCCAGACGACTCGTCGCGCTCCGCTATCCATCCAGGGGAGAACCTACTGGAGAGGCACCGAAGCTCGAGCAGCTGAACCTTTCCTCGAAGCAGGGAGTATAATCCATATGCCAGCCGATCAGGATAGAACAGCTCAAGTGCTCGACCTTGAAGGGAAGCCCACGGGGGAGATTCCCCTTCCATCTGTCTTCGAAACACGGCTTCGATTAGACGTGATTCGTAAAGCAACGATTGCGCAACAGTCCCATCGATTTCAACCACAGGGTCGGAACCTGATGGCCGGGAAACGCACCACGGCAGAATCATTCGGAGTTGGGAGAGGCATATCTAGAGTTCCTCGAATCGGAGGGCACGGTCCCCTTTCAGGCACCGCCGCGTTTGCCCCCGGCACGGTGAGCGGCAGAAGCGCCTTTCCACCTGTTACAGCCAAGAATCTCGTCAATCAGGTCAACCGGAACGAGAGAAGACTGGCATTAAGATCGGCGATTGCCGCAACAGCATCAGACGAGATTGTACGAAAGCGCGGACACAGGTTCGACGCAGAAAGAAAATTACCGCTAGTCGTCAATGACGAAGTCGAAAAAGTTTCGAAATCTTCAGAGGCAAAGCACTTCCTGACCTCAGTCGGAGTCTGGGAAGACATAGTAAGGGTAAGAAAGAGTAAGAGGATCAAATCCGGTCGACGAGTCCATGCTGTAGGTCCCTTACTAGTATTAGGCGACGATAGGACGGCGCGAATGGCCTTGAGAAACTTTGAAGGGGTAAATGTGGTCAAAGCTGACGACCTCAGCGTCGAGATTCTAGCGCCCGGCACCCATCCCGGCAGGCTAACAATATGGAGCGAATCCGCCGTCAAGAGGATAGCCGACAAGAGCTGGTAACTGAATGGCTAGGCTTGAATCCGAACTCGTCGTCATCTATCCGATGATGTCTGAGGACACTGTCAAGCTTATCGAGTCGGAGAATAAGATCACCTTCATAGTCAACGACAAAGCGAGCAAACACGACATAAAACGAGCCGTTGAGGAACTCTACGAAGTCAAAGTCTCCCGCGTGTTCACGCTGAGAACGCCCGAAGGTAAGAAAAAGGCATATGTCAAGCTCAGCCCCGAGTCAAAGGCATCCGAACTTGCGGTGAAACTGGGCATCCTCTAGGAAGGTTGTAGAATGGGCAAGAATATTCTAGTGCAGAGGCGTGGACGAGGCTACTTCATATTTCGAGCCCCAACTCATCGAAGACTTCACTCGGCCGGGTACAATTCCGTAAACGGTCACTCGAGCGGCTGGGTCAGAGACTTGGTACACGAAGTGGCCCGCGGTGCTCCCCTAGCGAAACTCGCAGTAGCCCGCGGCGAGGACATCTATGTTCCAGCACCGGAAGGCATGTTCGTAGGACAGAAAATCGAAATTGGAAGCGAAGTACCTGCAGAAACTGGAAACATAAAGTCGCTCGGTAGGATTCCGGAAGGAACGATGATCTGCAATATTGAATTACGCCCAGGCGACGGAGGCACGTTGGCCCGATCCTCAGGCACTTATGCAATGGTAGTCTCTCATACTCCCGCCGGAACCGAACTCCGAATGCCCTCCGGCCGGACTCTACACCTCAACGACAAATGCCGTGCTATGATAGGTGTTGTTGCAGGCGCGGGACGAACTGAGAAGCCATTCCTCAAGGCTGGCTCAAAATGGTTTCTGCAAAAATCTCGCGGTAGAAAATGGCCAGTAGTCAAGGGACAGGCAATGATATCAGCGTCGCACCCGTATGGTGGTGGAAGACACAAGCACGCCGGCAAGCCAACAACGGTGGGTCGTTGGACTCCACCCGGTAGGAAAGTCGGTAATATTGCGGCCCGGCAGACGGGACGAGCGAAGCGCCGATCTGCACGATAGGCTCGGGAACAGTCTTATTTACGTGGAACATTACTAGTTGATTGACAGGAAGGAGAGAGAGTTACGCCTAGACAATTCTCGTATCGTGGGCACTCCGTGGACGAGCTACGTTCCATGTCTATGGACGAGTTCATCAAGCTCCTTCCGTCTCGACAGCGTCGATCCCTCGTGAAAGGTCTGACAAACGAACAACGGACGCTGATGGAGCATGTGCGGCGCGCCAGGAAGGAGAACGGGGGAAAGCCGGTGCCAGTTAGAACCCATTGCCGCGACATGATAGTCATTCCCGAAATGCTTGGCCTAGCCTTGCAGCTTCACTCCGGCAAGGAATATGTGGCGATTGAGATCAAACCCGAGATGATCGGTCATTACATCGGCGAATTTGCAATTACCAACCAAAAGGTTGTGCACGGGACCCCGGGAATAGGTGCCTCACGATCAAGCATGTATGTGCCTCTGAAGTAACCGTTGCTTGATGCACTAGAGCGGCTATAGGACCCAATAGTCTCGCAAGTATCGTCTGCTTTGCACTTGCCTTTAATGAAACAGTTATTATGAAAGAGCGCCTCCAGTGAGCCGGGCGAGCGTAAGACGCCCGCCTCGAGAGAGCCGGGCTGAGAGAAGACAACAGATCTTCACGGTGAGGCTTGGGTGTTAGTGTCGCGGGCGACAAGGACAGCTGCCGTAAGGTAGAAGTCCAATGCGAAACTCGCCCCTCGACCCACACGCATAGAACCGCTAAGTCACTATAGGGCTTTTAGCAGACCCCTGACGGACCATCAAGGCAGGAGGGCAGAATGGACCTAGATGAGCGTATGGAACTGACAACTAGAGGAACGGTCGAGATCATACAGAGCGCGGAATTGAAACGACTCTTGGAGGAGAAACATGGTCCCCGAGCCTACTGGGGTTTCGAGTGCTCCGGAAAGAAGGCACAAGCCTTCACGGAATGATGCACATCGGCCAAGGGCTCGTCTGCGGCGACAAGATAAAGGACCTAGTCAATTCAGGATTCCAATTCACGATCTTCCTCGCCGACTACCATTCGATGATCAACAACAAGTATGGAGGCGACCTAGGAAAAATCCGGACGACCGGCGAATATTTCCAACACTGTTTCACCTCTCTAGGGATCCCCAGGGAAAAGGCCGAATACATCTGGGCCTCCGACTTGGCCAACCGGAAAGAGTATTGGGAGAAAGTACTTCGAGTCGCACGGACCGTCACAACCCAACGAGTGTTGAGAGCCATCCCAATAATGGGACGCGAAATGATGGCAAAAGACACGGAGGCAGCGGCGATCTTCTATCCATGCATGCAGGCAGCGGACATATTCGAGATGAGACTCGACGTAGCATGCGCGGGAATAGACCAGCGAAAAGCTCACATTCTCGCCCGTGAAGTCGGCGAGAAGCTCAACTGGGGTAAACCAGTTAGCTTGCACACACCAATACTCATGGGCCTGCACGGCATCCCAGAGGCATCTATCGCGAACTACGATGAAGACCCCAAGTTGAACCAAGTGATAGCTGCAAAAATGTCGAAGAGCAAACCGGAGGACAATATCCTCATTCATGACGAGCCTGAAGTCATAGACCGCAAGATCCAGCGTGCCTTCTGTCCAGCCGGAATCGTAGATGGCAACCCCATCCTAGAGTATTTTAGAATACTCGTTTTTCGAGAAAATAAACCCCTTAGACTAGAGCGGAGTCCCAAATACGGTGGAGACGTCGAGATTGAAACATACCAACAACTCGAGAAGAGTTTCACTTCCGGCGAATTACATCCGAAGGATCTGAAGGCGAACATATCACGAATACTTTCCAACCGACTCGCCCCAGTCCGAGAATATTTCAGAAAGCATCCGAGACCTCTTGAAGAGATGCGGAGGATAGGATCTGCGTGAGAGTAGTGTCAGAATCCCCGCCGGCAAGGGCAGCCGCCCGCATACGAAACCCTCGCGCCGACTACTATGCTTGGAAGATGGAGGAGACAGAGAGAGTCTTCGACGAACTGAGATCCATGTCAGAATCTGGCACCCCGATCATCGTAGAAGGACGACGAGACGAGGCGGCCCTTCGCAAGCTCGGGATTGAAGGAAGAATATACTGTCTGAAGGCTAGAGGCGAGTCTAGGCACGACTTTCTGGAACGTCTCAACGGAACCTCTGACGCGATTGTCCTAACAGACTTTGATCGTGAAGGCAAGAAACTGGAAACGTGGCTCTACAAGGAGCTTTCGCAGCGAGGCGTCAAGAGTGACCTCAAGATCTGGAGCAGAATGAGATCGCTCGCACGAACTGAGATCCATTCTGTTGAAGAACTCCCAAAATTCGTGCGCGCGTTAGAGCATAGAGCCGTGGGTGTCAGACCGTTGGTTGCAAGGGTCCCGCGAAATCAGTGATCTGCAAATTCCCAATTTCTGTTTCTCGATGATCTTTTCTTCGATCGACAATTGTGGATGGACTGACCAAACTTGAGGTTGTCATGCTCTGATTCATCGAGACACCTGTCTCCTTCAAGCGAACTCTTCCGAGCCGCCCTGCTAGCGCTGTTGTTGGCTAGTTTCTACCGTTCTTCAAGCGGGGCGACTTTGATTGCTTTCCGTTGGTGGTGAAGTAGTTTCGTAGTACTTGTTCGAAGAAGATGGATAGTCCTCCGACTCTGCCATGGTATACTCGCTCGACTTCGTGGCGTACGAGGTTTTCCGCTTGATCGCTGAGGGAGATCATCAGTTTGCCCAATGTTTTTAACCGCGCGTGTATAGTTTCGAGAATAGGATTCATTCTTATTGACGAGAAACAATAAATTCGGCGCTAGTAGAGCTTTAGATATCTACAGTATCTTGCGGTTAATCTCTGGATATCGCTGGCGCACTAGGTAGATTTTCAGGCTTAAACTTGTGAATCTGGTATAAAAGCGACTAACAAATCGAGGTTGAGCGTGGAGTCTCTACCTTTTATCAGTATATGACCGTAAATTTGATCATGATCTTTCCCTAAAATGTCCCCTCAGATTAACTTTGACGGTGAAAAGAGTTTCATCATGTTGCATCTGATCGAGTTCTTATTGTTTTCAACTATCACTAGATTCCATTGTCTGATTGCAGGCTGGTAAGCGTGGCTTCTAAGATAATAAATAGGCTCAACATTGAGAACGCCGGCACCGAGCTGCACGAGAAAGTGAGTCTAGCCAACTGGTTCGTATTCGGCCTCACGATCCTCTTCCTGGCTTACTTCGCTTACGCTACTCCAATCATTGTGCTCGGCGTCTGGCGATACAAGAAGCGCGGATTCGGCGAGGAGCCGGGCGAAGATTGGGATCCTCCTAACGTCTCTGTTCTCGTCCCGGTGAAGAACGAGGAGAAGGTTGTAGGTAGACTGCTGGACTCTCTCGTCCGTCTCGACTATCCAAAGGAGAATATCGAGGTAATCGTTGTCGAAGACGAGTCCACAGATCACACTTTAGACATTTGCAGGGGATATTCCGAGAAGTATTCTTGGATCAAAGTGTTCCACCGAGACGCCAGCCTTGGAAAGGGCGACGCTCTCAACTTTGCATTCCACCATACAAAGGGCGAGATCATCGCGACCTTCGACGCAGACGATATACCTGAGCCTCAGGCCGTCACTAAGGCACTTAGATACTTCAACAACCCCGAGACTGGGGCAGTACACGGGTTCCATAGAGTGCTGAATCTTCGCGAAAGTATCGTCTCAAGGCTCGCGGCCTACGAGAATTTTGTATACCGCCTGTCGAACGACGGCAAGTATGCTTTGAGGCTGTTCGTAACGTTTTCCGGATCTAACACGTTCTTTCGGAGAACCGCGCTCGAACAAGTGGGACTGTGGGATCCGAGATCGCTCGTTGAGGATGCGGAATTGTCAGTGAGATTTGCTCGGGCGCACATTGCAACCAGACTTGCCCCAGTGGAGTGTTGGCAAGAAATGCCTGCAAAAGTAGGGAGTTTGTTCCGTCAAAGGATACGCTGGTCGGGCGGCAACATGTTAACGGGTATTAAGCACTGGAATGCGTGGAGGTCGATGTCGATTGCAAAGACGCTGGACATGGAGGTTTTGATGATGAGCCCGATACTGGCAGTGTTGACCTTCGTTGCATGGGTGATTCTGGGACTCGGAGTGGTTAGGGTCGGGCTCCCGTTTGGAACGTTATTGCCTCTATTGTCAGTGATGGTTGTGCTCAACCTCGTTTACGTAGGAAGCTTGTTGGCAGCCGTGTTCTCTTCTGCTAGAACGGAGATGGCCTCGCATCTCGGCCTTGTCCTAGCGACCTACCCCTACGCGACCCTTGTCTCTCTAGCTAATCTTGCTGCGATGTTCCTGATCTTTCGGAAGGGTGCGAGACTCTGGCTGAAGACGGAAAAGACCGGTTACGTGGATGCTCAGCTGCAAACCACTGGACCTTGAACAGGTCTCTTGGGAACTTTCTTTTCTTTTCCGTGAAAATGTCGAAAAGTACTAAATGCCCCGGCTTATCGAGTAACTTCTCTTAGACACGCTATGAGTCCGAGGCCTCGAGATTCCCTTGTCATTATACGGGATATTCTGCAGGTAGCGGCGCGTAGGGCTTCCAAGACTGAGATTGTTTACCGGTCGAACATAAACTTCGTAGCCGCCGAGAAGTACATCTCACGTCTACTACTAGGGGGAATGCTGGAGACTGTCGCGGATGACGGCAAGTCCAAGTTTCAGACCACCCAGCTCGGAATGGATGCGCTCTCAAAACTGACCGAGGTTCAGAAACTATTCGAAGATGCGTAGGGCCCTAGAGAAACTATTTGTCACGCGAGACTCCACTCTCTTGAGATTTTCCGGAGAGGTTTTTCCCAGCCAGGACTATTCTGGGCGATTTTCTCGAAGCTTTTTTCGGTTAAAGAGTTCAGACGTGCCCCGCCACTCTTAGCATGACAGCTTCGACATCTATTGAACAGTCACGGAGAAAGAATAGGGGGATACTGGCAGAGTTGCTCCGACATCGAATTTGCAGTCTATGGTCTGATTGAATGCGGGCGTCGAGGCGCCCTGAATGCACAAGGGTCCGTAGTTTGAAGATGCTAGGACCAAAGCGACGGTGAAAGTTCTGTTCGCGATCGCAGGATCGCTTGACGAATTCACCTGTACATCATAGACCAAGTCTCCTACTACGATCGATGTACTGGCAGTCCCCGGTGAATCACTAAACTGAACGGGGTTCGCACAAGATGTTCCAATAGCGGAAGAGTTCGCAGAGGCGACAGAAAACCCCTTGTCAGTAGCCGACAGTTCATGTGTAACATTCACGGCTGAACCAATCTCGGCCTGATAAGTTGTCGAGTTTATCGAGATACTTGCCGCGAAGACCAAAGTTACCATTGTAAGAATCACTTTTGCGGCACCCATCCAACTCGCCCGCAATAGCAACCGAGGGGAATGTCTCTTTCCGATCATCCTTTGTCTTTGCTAAGCTTCGACTTTGCAGGTTCTATGAAACCTTGGTATCCGACGACTTCACACTCTAGTTACAGTGGCGCTCCCCATTGACCACGTAGATTCTACGCTTCGGCTGGACCCCGAGGACCTAATCTCAAGGAGAAAGCCTTCACGCGAGAAGAAGACTTGAGCCCGAAAAATGGCGGGCTCAGACGAGAATTTGGAACCCACGGTCTAGTTTACGCTGATGTATGCCGTGACTGGTGCTGTTAATATCTCCGTGCCAAGATCCACGTAAAACGTTAACGTTCCAGTGCTGGAGCTGGAAGTCGTCCAAGTTCCTGAAGTGACAGTGGCGAGAGTTGATCCCTCTGGACCGGATCCGTTCCTCAACGTGATAGCTGCGCTGTGTGAACCGGCGGCAGGTGCGTTCATTACGAAGGTTACGACATCCATCCAGTGCCCAGCACTGAGACCATTGTTGAGGGCGACTGCGGTGGCCCCGATGGTAACCGCTGAAGTGGCATTTGTGGACAGAGCGTTCGCTACTACAAAGAGTCCCGTGTCGGTGACGGTGAATGCCCCTGTGTTATTGTGGTAGGTGCCCGTTTCGCCGTAGTAGGTGACTGGGTTTATTGTGATGGCTGCAGCTAGAACGCCTGCGACCATTCCAACTAGTCCGACTACAACAAGAGTGAGCGCCGGCACTTTCTTCGCAGTTATTCTGCTAAGCCTTAATCTTAAGCTGGTCATGCCAGAATCATCTGAGAAAGTTTAGGTCTTCAATTGTCCACGATAAGCCACACGTTACTCACATGGAGAGTACACAGTATCAGGCACCGGTCGACTCGCCATCCACATCGTCATCATCGTCTGCCACCCGAGTGTAGCGAGACTTGCGAGATCTTCTGAAAATCCGCTTGATACTAGACAGCGTTGGTTTCACGTCTTTGACTAGGTCTAAGCTCGGAAGACTATGGTTCTTGCTGGGGCTGATCTTCTGCTCGCCTAGCCACCATTTCTTGACAGCCCGAGCACCGTTGTCCTCGGTTTCTTCGAGCAAGACAACTTCTCTTCCGTTGTGGTTCAGGAGGGTGTTCTCTATCTGCCGCGCAGAATCGAACTCCATCTTGTGGTCCACGAGATCCATGTAGACTTGGTTGAGCAGTTCGCGATATGGGACGGGTTGCCTGCGCTCCGCGATGGTTCGGATGGCAGCCTTCAGCATTGACCGCTCGAGCCGTGTCATTTTGATATCCAGCCCCGCAGGTTTTTCGATTATCTCTAGCACTGGCGGCGGGGTCGAGATGTCAGACTCGACTATTGGCGGAGGAGATACTGGTGGAGCTTGAGCGGGCTTATCGGGCGGTTCAAGACCCTGCTGCGGCGGTTCCAATGTTGGAGCCGGTTCTGGAGGGGCTTCTGCGACAGGCTCTGTGAGAGGCTTTCTGAACCGCAGCTCATTCTCCGGCTTTCCCGGAGTCCTGTATAATGTTCCGGTTTTTTCAATGATGAATCCTGTTTGCGGCATCAGTTTTTCGAATCGATCGGCCAGGTTTGCCGCCCAGTCTGGGAGGATTATTGAGAGACTGCCGCCGGGTTCGACCGTCTCGTAGAGCTTCTCGAACGAGACTAGGAACTCGTCGTCGTTGACGTTTTCAGGATCTCCTCTCATCGGATTCAATTCCTGGTTTCTGCTCGAGAACCAGATCCGCTGATAAGGAGGCGTCAGGTAAACGTCGTGGATGCCTCCGCCAGGGAATAGGGCTGTTATGGCTTGGATTGCTCGGTCATGCAGTAGTCTAACGAAAGCCCTGCCCATTACCAATCCGAGACTTACAAAGCCGAGGTAGAACGGGATGTTGAATGTGGCCGTTACGAGTGGGCTGCTGTAGTAGTTCAGGTCGAGACCCAGAACGTTTGCTTGAAAGGTCGTTGTCCCATATTGGGGGGGAAGAATACCGAATGTGCTTACGAAAGCGGTTTCTGCCCAGTAGTACATCAGGATGAAGCTGAGGTAGAGTTCTGCGAGTGAGGACAGTCCGAAATATAGTGCCAGATTGCGCCACCAAGCGGTTGGCCGGATGCTCGCAGCGAAGAATGCTAGGAAGCCTAGCAGGACGAGAGTACGAGTGAAGGAGCCGAGATCAGCGGCGTACGGCACCGTTATCGGTAGTCCTGTGGCCGCGATGTGAACGTAGAAGGGAGAGACTTGAATATTGAACAGGTTGCTCGTGGTCGTGCCGTTTAGTGTCCACCAGGGCTCTGTGCCGAGCGCGACAAATAGGGTCACGATGGCTCCGAGCATTATCAGAATGTCGAAGCGGCTCAGAAGCCCGGCGCCTGATTCAGAATGGCCCATCATCGTTTATCCTAGAGACTCCGACGCTCAATTCGGACATTGTCTAGTCAGAGCGCAATGGATAGAAGATGTGTTGTTCTGAATAGGACTCCCGTTACCGTTCGTGATCTCTGCCAGTCCGAGCTGGCACAGACCTACCACGCTAGTTTGGCGTGCAGTCTCCTATCGAGCATTCACTTGACGATCAATAACGAATTCCGGACTGGCTCGTAGGCCTAGAGAACAATCGAGACATGTCAGGGACATAATGGTTGATTCGTTCGTTTGCGGCTTAACCGTAGAATACGTTCCCGGTCACGGGCGAGATGCTCTCTGAATATTTGCGTTCTCAGCTACTTGGACAGGAGCCGCCATGAGAGCACTATGCCGACAATTGAGAAGAATCCGGCGAACCCTATCAAATAGGCGTAGTCGAACCAGAGGGCATTTAGGCCCGTCGAGCCGAGTAGTAGTTGTCTCACGCCGTCATTCGCGTAGCTGACAGGGTTTACCTTGACAACGTCCTGGAGCCAGGTTGGCATCAGCTTCGTCGGAAAAAGCGCGTTGCTTGCGAAGAGTAATGGTAGGTTGAGGAGGTTTATGATCGCCATCTGGGTCTGCCAATTGCTTGACCGCAGGGCGAGCATGACGAATAGTGAGGAGAGGCCCATTGCCATTAGGAAGAGGAAGACGAATGCGCCGGCGATTCCGAGTATTGTGAACTGTGAAGTGTCCATGCCAAGTGCGACCGCGATTCCCAAGACTATGGCCGCTTGAACAAGCGATCTGGCTATGCTTTGAAGAACTTTGGCCATGACTACTGCACCACGACCTACCGGTGTGCTGAGTGCTTTGTTGAGGAAGCCGAAGCGTCGGTCGAAGACGACTGACATACCGCTGAAGGCTGCGGTGAATAGGATGATGAACGCGAGCATTCCACAAGCGAGGAATGAAAAGTAGCTCGTGGTCCCGAAGATGCTGAGAAGTATCAGATTCTGCTGCGCTTGGTTGGCGCCGGAGGTTGAGATGAATGTTCCAAAGTTGACTGCTTTCCCAAACAGTCCAAGCCAGACCGCAGGCTGGATCAGCGAGATGAGTAGCTGGTAAGGATTTGTGTACCATTTCTTGAGATCCCTCTTGGTGAGAGCCCATAGTCCATGGAGTGGACTCGTGTTCAGTCTGGGAACGGTTTCTTGTAGGCTCGTGGTCGATACTTGAGCCTGCGTCGGAATCTCCTCCTGAACGGTTGCTTCTCGCAAAGTTGACTGATCGCCGGGCGAATATTTCTTGTCCATGACGCCGCCTCTACGATCGGGCTCTCCTCATCGTTAGACGCTGACTGAACATCTGCATCCTGTCACTCTCCTCCTCTCTCAGCTCGCGCCCGGTAAATTCTAGATATGCTTCGTCAAGGGTCGGCTTTGTCAGCGAGATCTTTGTTACGTGAAGACCCTTTGAACGGATAAGGTCCATTATCTGGGGTGCTGCTTCTTCACCCAGCTCCGCTTTGACTCTGTATGATGACTCGGTTTTCTTGACGTCTTTCACAAGTTCCATCTGGGCGATGTCAGAGGAGAGGTCCGGTTCTCTCTCCTTGACGGAGAGTGTTATGACATCACCGCCGACGCTAGCCTTCAACTCGTCGGGAGATCCGATCTTGACAATGTGGCCGTGGTCGATTATGGCGATTCTGTCGCAGAGCACGTCGGCCTCCTCGAGATAGTGTGTTGTCAGAAAGAGAGTCATGTGATACTGGTCTTTTAGCATCCGGATGTACTTCCAGACCGCGGCCCTGGTCTGGACGTCTAGTCCGAGAGTCGGCTCGTCTAGGAAGAGCAGTGCTGGATAGTTGATTAGTCCACATGCGAGTTCGAGTCTCCTTCGCATTCCACCGGAATAGGTGCTGACTTTCCGGTTTGCGGCGTCGCTTAGCTCTACGAGCCGGAGCAGTTCTTGTGCGTGAGGTTTCGAATTGTTCCTCGGCATTCCGTAAAGGTCCGCGCAGAGGACTATGTTGTCGTAGCCTGTCATTTCTTCGTCTGCGGTGTACTCTTGCGGGACGACTCCGACGCTTCTCCGAACCTCGTTGGCGTGCTTGTAGACATTGTATCCGCAGACCTCGGCTGTTCCAGAGCTGGGTTTGAGGAGTGTTGTGAGCATGTTGATTGTTGTGGTCTTGCCCGCGCCGTTGGGTCCTAGGAACCCAAAGATCTCGCCTACTCTGACGTCAAAGCTTACTCCGTCTACTGCTTTGATCTTTCCATCGCTGAACGTCTTTGAGAGCTTCTCAACGGTGATGATCTGTTTTGACTGTATAGTTGTGAGAATAGCGTCTTGTCTGTTAATCACTGTGGTCTTGTTCCCTTGTGGCGGCTTGTCGCGACAAGTTTCGGCTTCATCCGCGCCATGGTCTCGTTGGCCCAGTTGAGCTGACGCTCGAGACCTAGGACATACTCTTTCAACATATACTCTGCCTCACTCGGCGGAATCTTTCCAGACTTCGAGTCCAGAATCTCGCGGGCGAGCTCGAATTGACGGTTGGAGCTGTCGACGAAGAAGTTGGCGACCTTGTCAGGGTCTATGAGTTCGATGAAGATCTTCCGCATGAAGCTCCAGCGCTGCTGAAAGTTTGCTAGCATCTGCTTGGATTCTGCGAGCGACTGCACACCCTTGGGAGTGATGTGGTATACTCGCCTAGTAGCTTCTTCTCCAGCTCCCCGTTCTGCTCTTGTCAGCCCTTCGGACTCGAGTTTCTTGAGAATTGGATATAGTGAGCCGGCTCCTGGTCTCCACGCGCCTTCGGTCTTACTATCAATATCCTGTATTACCTCGTAACCGTGCACTGGTCCCTGGGCGATCCGATGGAGGATATAGTGTCGGAGGAGACCTTTTGGTGCGCTGTGAAGACGAGAAGCAGAACTGTGTGAGCACTCTTCTTTTGCTGTGACTCTGGACTGCCTCAACTTGGATTATCCGAGCAGAGGATGCGCCTTTTAAACTATATCGTCTGCGATATAGAAGCCGATATTGACGATGTTCTAATCGAATCCGCAAGTTCTTGCTGCTGGTTGTCAGATTCGCTGAATACTCATTTCATGATTCTAGACTCGTGCGCCTCTGGATGGGACGCGAGAGTCTTCGCCGGAAGGCTTTCGTGCTGATTGATATCAACGAGAGAGTGGACAGAATCCATGAGACCCAGAATAGTCTCGTGTAAAGGCCCATCTGCGACTGCGTCGGGGTCGTGACAATAATCGATGTTGCCAGGCTTTGAGGCAGTACATGAGTCTTGAACCAGAGCTCAATCGGCTTACTGCTTGGTGTAGCGATCCATGCGTATGGGACCGTGCTTACTTTGCTACCATCGACTAGGTTCTGGCTTGACACCATCTTGTAAAACGTCGAGTTTGTCTTCTCCAACTGCTGTAGTCCCCAGATCTCCGTGTCCGTCGCATTCTTGCTGTATATTCCTCCGTTACTGGGGAGCACATAGAACGCGATTAGTGTTGGTGTTGTGGTGCCGGTGACGAAGCTCAGATGCAGACCGGTTGGCGAATTCCCGGTGATCTGTGCTACGAGCGATGGCGGGGACCAAGAGTTGTAGGGACTGTCCAAGAATACGCTCAGGTAACTGTTGGTAGAGTTCTGGTATGCATAATGGATTCGTCCAATGGCAGGGTTGATGGTGGCACTCCTCCGGTCCGCGGGGGATCCCAAGGGCATGTTGAAGGACGAGGCGGAGCTCCATGTCTGAACTGCTCCGTTCCAGTCTAGGACAATGCTCCTCTCCGACGTGTCAGTCACGTTACACGTGAGATACTCCTTGCCAGAGCAGAAGCCTGCAATGACTAGCGCGTCATGCCCAGATAGACCCGTGACTATCTGCGGCATATAGGCTGGGCGCGTGATGCCGGCTACGCTCGTCCAGGCGAAGGGAAGGCTGCTCGTCGGGTTCGAGCAGACCCAGATCGGGTTTGAGGTCGGGTTGGGTGTGGTGCTTGAGCAGACGATTACAGTCTGGTGGTAGTACCCAGATGTGGCGTTGGCCACGGTGTAGGATGCGGCGACGTGGAGGAAGCCGTTGCTGGCCCTTGCAATGGTCGCATAGGCCATGAGTTCTACCGAGGATGCGCTTCTGACCAGCCCGGAGTTGGACCAGGTGATGGCTAGGCTCGAGTCGGGTATGAACCCTATGGCGAATCGGATCATGTGGGTCGTCCCGGTGATGGTGTCGGGCTTGGTGAATACCACGTAGACGACGAGCCTGTTATTAGCCGTGTCCTCCCAGTAGGTGACTGAGCAGCTGCTCATTCCCGAGTATGATGCGATATCGCTGATCGTCTGGTTTACCGTCCAGGAGACACCGTCGGGTGAGTACGCATAGTAGCACCTGTCCAGGCCGGAGACGCTCTGCCTGTAGAAGACGTAGTAGCCTTGCAATCCTCTAGGGTCTCTGATGACGTGCTGCTGGCTCTCGGGTCCAATGTCGGACTCTGCTGACGGCGTCTTTGTCAGGTCGGAGGCGCTGCTGAGACTCGTCACTCCAATCTTGACGCTGTGAGAGGTAGAGCCGCTTGTCCCGGTCACGGTTACAGCGTAACCCCCGGCAGTTCCCGAGCATGAGAGGGTCGAGGTCTGTGAGGAGCCGAGGGTGACGCTGGTGGGGTTCAGCTGGCAGTTGAGACCCGCGGGCGAGACGATAAGGGAGAGGTTCACCGTTCCCGTGAAACCGTTTACGGGGGCGATGGTTATCGTCGAGGTTCCTGTCGTGCCAGCATTGACGCTGACGCTTGTTGGAACGGCAGTTATCGTGAAGTCTTGGATTCTGAATGTGATGCTCGCAGGGTGGGACAAGCTCCCGCTAGTAGCTGTGACGTTTGCTAGATAGTTGGCTGGGACGCTTGACGAGCATGACATCGTATCAGTGCCTGAGCCGCCTGATATGCTACTTGACGAAAGGTTGCATGACAGGTAGGCAGAGTTTGTGGCGACTACAAGGGTCACCGTTCCGGTGAAACCGTTGAGCGGAGAGACCGTGATGGTCGATGTTCCTCCGACACCGGTGTTGACCGTGACGCTTGCCGGGTTAACGGAAACTGTGAAGTCAGGCGTGGCTGTAACGTTGAATGTGACGGTTGCAGAATGACTCAATGAGCCGCTGACCCCGGTCACGTTAGCTGTGAAACTGGCAACCTGTGACCCGGTGCAGGTCAGAGTAGGGCTGCCCGAACCGCCGCTAATGCTCGTTGAAGAAAGCGTGCACAAGAGGCTTGACGAGCTGGTCGTGACGGTAAGCGTGACGGTTCCTGTGAACCCGTTTGCTGGCGCTACTGTTATCGTCGAAGTGCTCGCGGTTCCTACGGTTGCAGGAACGCTGGTGGGATTGGCGGAGATAGTAAAGTCCGGTACGACCGCGGCTGCAACATGGTAGACGATGCCGGCCGAGTGTGAAAGACCATCACTTGTCCCTGTCACCGTGGCGAGGTAGTTACCCGCAACCGATGCGCTGCATGAGAGGTTCGAAGTGCCAGATCCTCCGGGGATACTTGTTGAGGATAGGGTGCAGGCGAGGTTGGTAGAGTTGGTAGCAGCCGCGAGAGCTACTGTTCCAGCGAAACCGTTGACCGGTGCCACGGTCATTGGTGACGTGCTTGTAGCATTCGTGTTTACACTGACCGTCGTCGTATTCGAGGCTAGAATGAAGTCTTGTAGGTGGTAAGTGACTGTCGCAGCGGCGGGAGTCGGCGAGACGCTCGGGCTGGTGCCAGTGACAGTTGCGAGATAGTTGCCGGCAGGCGATCCAGTGCAGGACAGTGTGGAGGTTCCGGAGCCGCCTGTGATGCCGGTCGGATTCAATGTGCATGAGAGATTGGTCGAGTTGGTCGTGACTGCGAGAGTTACTGTGCCGGTGAAGCCGTTCAGCGGAGTTATTGAAATCGTTGAGGTTCCTAACATACCGGCGTTGCCTGTAAGGCCCGTCGGGCTCGCGGTCACGGTGAAACTGGGAGCGTTGGTAACATGGTAGACGACTGCTGAAGAGTGAGCCAGTGTTCCACTCGTACCTGTCACGGTGGCAAGATAGTTGCCAGCAAGCGAACCTGCGCAGGAGAGAGTAGACGTGCCGGAGCCTCCATTGATAGTATTGGAACTCAGGGTACACGATAGGTTGGTGGAGTTGGTCGTGACAGCAAGCGCAACCGTACTGGCGAAGCCATTCAACGGATTCAGAGTTATGATCGAAGTGCCTGCGACTCCAACGTTCACACTCAGGCTCGTGGGACTATCGGCCACGGAGAAGTCTTGAACATGGAACACGACGTTCGCAGAATGAGACAAGGTCCCGCTCGTACCGGTGACGGTCCCAAGATAGTTGCCGGCGGGCGAACCGCTACAGGACAGTGTAGAGGTTCCAGAAGCTCCTGTGATGCTCGCGGAACTTAACGTGCATGATAGGCTGGTCGAGTTGGTGGTGACCGCTAGAGCGACTGTGCCTGTGAAGCCGTTGGTGGGGCTGATGGTGATAGTGGAAGTGCCCTGGACACCAGCGTTGACGGTGGCACTTGTCGGATTGGCTGTGACTGAAAAGTCGGGAGCCGCAGCAACATGATAGGTCACGCCCATAGAATGGGAGAGACTCGCACTAGTGCCAGTCACCGTCGCTAGATAATTAGCCGCAACATTGCTGCTACACGACAGAGTAGAAGTCCCAGAGCCGCCTGTAATCGAAGAGGAGGAGAGTGTGCATGACAGATTGGCAGAGTTAGTGGTAACGACAAGAGCAACAGTGCCGGCGAAACCATTCACCGGGCTTACGGCTATCATCGACGTACCAGGAGTGCCCGCGCTGACGGTTACACTAGTCGGACTGGCACTGATTGAAAAGTCCTGAATGGAGTATGTGACAGTGGCAGAGTGCGTTAGACCATTGCTGGTTCCGGTTATGGTGATGAGATAGGTTCCGGCTGTGCTGGGAGTGCAGGACAACATGAACGTGCCTGAGCCGCCACCGATGCTGGCCGAGGCTGGAGTGCACGATATACTAGTCGAGTTTGTCGTTACTGTAAGAGTGACCGTGCCCGCGAAACCGTTTACTGGAGTAACTGTGACCGTGGAGGAGCCGGTTGTCCCAGCGTTGACGGTAATAAGAGTCGGAGCTGTGCTGAGCGCAAAGTCTTGGATATGGTAAACGATATTGACTGTGTGTGAGAGGGTGCCGGTCGTGCCTGTTACCGTTGCCAGGTAGTTTCCGATGGCACTGCCCGTGCAAGAGAGTACGGACGTTCCGGAGCCGCTGAGGCTGGTCATGCTAAGCACGCAGGACAGGTTCGTCGAGTTTGTGGTAACGGCCAGCGTGACTGTGCCAGTGAAGCCGTTGATTGGCGAGACGATGATGGTTGAGACCCCGAGAGCGCCGGGACTGGTGGTGACGGTAGTCGGGGTAGCTGTAACGTTGAAGTCCTGTACGTGGTAAGTTATGCTTGCAGATCTGAACAATGTCCCGTTGGTCGCGGTTACAGTGGCGAGGTAGTTGCCTGGAGACAGCCCGTCGCAGGATAGTGTCGAGGTCCCTGACCCGCCGATGATCTTGCTAGAGGATAGGCTGCAGACGAGTCTTGTCGAGTTGGTAAGAAGGGTGAGCGCGAGGGTTTGGTTGTATCCGGTTACCGGGGCCACGGTGATAGTCGAGATTCCCGGGACGTTTGTGAGGACGGTTATCGCGTTTGGATTGGCGGAGACTATAACGTCTTGGACTGTTATGATCGTCAGACTTGTCACGGTAACCGTGCCGCTCTTTGCTGTGATGGCGGTCGAGTAGATTCCTCCTGATCCGTTGCATATGAGTGTCGACGTCGCGGATCCTCCTGGGGTCGTGATCGAAACTGTGCCGGGGCTGAGACTGCATGCTAGACCCGAGTTTGGCGAGACTTGCGCAGTGAGGGTGAGGTTACCGGTGAAGCTGCTCGCGCCTTTCGCGGTTACCGTCAGGCTGGTCGGGGAGCCGGCCACTAGCGTGGTGCCCGGTGCGACTGTGAGGCTGAAGCTTACAATGCTGAGGGTCGTTGTGGATGTGACTGTATTGTTGTAAAAGTCTGAGACGGTGAAGGTGATCTTGTAACTGCCCGGGATCGTATATGCGTGGCTGATAGTCGCGCCGGTTCCGCTGCCCCCGTCGCCAAAGTTCCACTTGAACGTGTACGGGGCGAAGCCTCCCTGGGCCCTTCCCGTGAACGTTATGATCTGTCCGGTCTGGGCTCGGCCCTGGCTGCATGTGAAGCTGGCTTGGAGGCTGGTCGTGTTGGTCTTGAAAAACTCGGTCATGGCCGGGACGCATGCATCGTACGGGGTCGGCGGAGAAATGTTCCAAGCATTCTCGACCGTCCTGCTCAGCGAGTAGTGGCTATATCCCACGTTGGATTTGTAGCCGGGCTTTACGTTTCGTCCGACCCATATGCCGGCTACCCGGTCATTGCATGTCGGGTATGTCTGGCCTGGGCCGGGGCATGGAGTGCTGCCTCCTTCGTCCCATGTGATGAAGAGGGCAGCGTTCTGGGTCGTGAAGAGTCTGCTGCTGAGTATCTTGGGGACAAGGAGGCCGAGGTATTGGTTCACCTCGCTGACGCCGTTCCCGATCGGACAACCAGCACCATGGCCGTCAGTGCCGTGTCCGTCATCGCACTGGTTGGGGCTGAGCCACATGAAGTTCGGAGCATTGGTCGAGTTAAGGTCGGAGAGGAGGGCTGACGGTAGAGCGAGGAACCCGGAGGCGCCCGGGTTAGCGTTTACGATTCTGTTGCAACGGGTCGTGTTGCCGAGAATGTCCGCGTAGTAGAGGAACGGGTTGTGGTTAGGATCATACATCGTCGAGTTCACGGTCGGAAACAAGCATCCGCCACCGGTCGGATAGTCTTCGATGTACGCCTTCCACGAGAGACCGGCGCCGTAGAACCCGTCGACAAGGTTAGGAGAGGAGACGGGACAATAGTCTGGCCAGCAGTCGGCCACAAAAGGCTGGTAGCTGAAGTTCCCTCCGCTCGTCATAGTGAGATAGTTCGGGAAGCTGTCGTGAGCCACGCCTGAATAGTTCAGCGCAAGCCCGTACGTGTTGGCTAGCTGGGTGATGTAGGTGCAGTTGCCTGCGCAGGACGAGCCATACGTCGCGTTGATGCCACGGTTCTCGAGAGGGATGACGACCAGGTAGCTGAAGGCCGAGGTGGTCGGGTTGTTCTTTGGAGGTGAGACATGGACGCGCCATCCGGTAAGCGCGTGCAACTCCCAGCCGCTGAAAAAGTGGCCTGCCTCAGAGACGTGCTCGGGGTCCCAGAAGACGAAGCCTTGAAAGTCGAATAGGGTGCTAGCCGAGCCGGGGTTGACGAGGGAGGCAAGAGTATTGTTGTTACACATGGTTGTTGTAGGTCCACAGTAACCACCGGCCATCCAGTCATGGTCAAACTCTAGATGCATCAACCCATAACAAGTAGGGTCTGCTACTGTCAGACACTTGTTGTTATAGTCAGGTACGAGAGCTGGGTCGAAGATGTTGAATGTGTTGTCGCACCAGTGTCCAGCCGGCTGAGGCTGACCTCCGTTTAACGGATCATACAGGCTAGAACAGTCCGATTCGTAGACCATGCTTCCAGTTCCGACACCTTCTATCTCGACGAAGCTTGCAACAGTCTGGCCTTTGCTGTTCGTGATCGTGCAGCCTGGTCCCGGTGAGAGCCATAGGGCCGGGGTTGTGCCTGCCGTGAGCCATCTCTTTGCTCCATCAGACCCTTGAAGGGTCGGTGCCGTAATTCCCGGGCCGAAGGTGCTGTTGCCTAGAGAGTTTAGTCCTGTCATGTTGTCGGTCAGGTCTGAGATTCTGACGATCCAAGGCGAGCCGCATCCAACCCTGGGGTTCCATGATCCAGCTGGGTCGATAGCAAAATTGGGCTGTGCGCTGACTGTTACTGTCTGGGAAGAGTTGGCGTTGTGTCCTCCCGTGTCCGACGCGAATATCGTCACCGTGTATAAGCCGGAAGATGTATAGGTGTGGATGGGGTTCGGTCCCGTCGAGGTTGCTCCATCGCCGAACCTCCAGCTGAAACTGTAGGATCCTGTTCCTCCGACTGCGCTGGCTGTGAAGCTGACGGTTCCGAATGCATACGGTTGGCTGGGCGAGTATGTGAAGCTAGGTTGCAATGAGCAGCCGGGACAGAGGAAGAACTCTGTCATTGGGGAGGCGCTAGTATCGTTGACTGTGAGCGAGGGGAGGCTCCAGGCAGACTCGATCGTCTTAAGGATGGAATAGTGAGTGTAGGCCTTTGTTGAAGTGTAGTTGTTTCTAGTCGTTGGGCCAGAGGGTACTACTGAACCTGAGATTATGGATGGAATGCGCAGCGTTGTCCATCCCTTGTCGGATATTGTGTAGACCGCTGCACGGTTTGACCGGAAGATCGGACTGTTGAGTATCTGCGGTACGACTTTGGATAGGTAGGAGTCGGCGGTAGCGGCCGAGCATGTTGTGCTGTCATCACAGAGGTTTGGTGTCAGCCACATGTAATTTGAGGCGGTGGAGTTTGAGCTGAGGTCCGATACCAGAGTTGCCGCGTTGGTTCCCGAGTCGACGATCTTGGCGCACTCAGTCGAGTTGTTTATTATGTGTGAGAACCAGATGAATGGGTCGTGGTTTGCCACGTAGCCGCCCGTACGGCTGTCAGCCAAGTAGCATCCGCCTGTCGAGAAGTTCTTGTTTTTGCCTCCTGATCCTGGATAACTTTCCATGTACGCCTTCCATGTGAGACCTGCCGCTTCGACCCTGTCGATGATCGTGGGATTAGTATCGCCGCCCGCCGGCCAGCCTTTACACGTCAGTGGAGTCGAGTTGCATGTGGACCAACTGGTGAGAGGGTTCGCGGCCACGAGTCCAAGATAGTTGGGGAGGCTGCCCGAGTTGCTTACTCCGAAATAGTTCGAGGCTACTCCCGAGTCGTTGGCCAGTCTGCTGAGGTAGGGACAGCAGGAGTTGCCGATGATTTGAGAATATGATTTGTTCTCTAGGACGATGATCACAACGTACTTGAAAATCGCGTTTGGGCTAGGCGAGGCCATTATTGGTGTGGAATTGCTTTTCGCAACATTGGCAAGTGGGACGATTAGGATGCCCGACATCGCGATTATTATGAACACCAATAGCAGGGCGATTCTGCTAATGTTCAGTCTTCCCAATCCCCCAAGAACGAGTCTATAGCCTATGTGTTACCTAGAACGCGGAATCTCGCCAGCCTGGACGCGCCACCGGAGAGGAACGTGGCCAAATCCGGCGAGAAGATAACACCATCGCTTAGCGACGAGGCTGGGCGCACACAAGGCTTCTCGGCGATCGGGTCTATAAACGTTGATTGCGATTTCTACCCAAAGCAATCCATGTCAACCAATCTCATCACACGGCTGATGATGAAGGGTGGAAGACTAGGGTATCTCTGGATTTGTCTCGTCCAATCTTCCGCCTACCTCATCCGTCTGTTTCTTTACCATTCGTCTCCTTCTAGCGGGCCGGGGAGGATCTGGGGCAGAATCCGGTTGGGAAGCTTGGCTTAGTAGAGGATCAGCGGATAAGGGCGGTGTGGTCTGAGGAGGCATCGGGGGTCGGGTTTCTTTGTCGATCTCACCTTCTCCGATTCTCCGCTGGACGAGGAGGACTGTGAAGCCGACTGCTATTCCTATTATCAGAGCGTCGACCTCTCCATGGAGAAAGACGCTGAGTATTGGCGCGTCTCTGTCCACCCAGGCTTGCATGTAAGCGTTTGAGAGATACTCGTTGCTGAGGCTTCCGAATAGAATCGCGATCACAAAGAACTGAGCGAGAAGTATAGCGTACAGGAGGCGGACGAAGTTCGTACTGTACCCCGACAAGAGCCACGCCTGACCTAGACATGCCTTGGCCGCCCTCTTTAACGATGCGGTAAACCCCGTATGGTCTTCGATAGAGGCCGGAGAAAATTTCCGAAGATTTGGCCCCGAATAAGCCGTGGTCGATGATAACGGGTATCCGACAAGCAGGAACCACGAGGCAGATGTCTGCAGACAGCGACAGCAATCCGGGTCAAGACGAACACAAGACGAACAGTTATATCGCGAGCCGTAAATTAGTCACCAGAACAGACCAGTCTTCGGGTGCTGCCTGGAGGAAGCGTTGATCTGATCGAGTAGACAAGAACACATGGCCAGAGTTTGGAAACTAAACGGGAATAGAATCGCCGTGACTCTGGTCTTGGCGTTAACTGTCACTCTTGCGCTTCTCTCGTTGCCCGCGATGGTCCCGAATAGTGTCAAGGGTTCTGGTCATATCACCCCGAGTTTATCGACTTCAATTGTCGGATTCAACTGCACAGACTGGAATTGCAACCCTAGTGATGGTCAGTCTCTGAGTGTTGCGAGTAACGGGACGCTGGAGGCTCGACACTCTAACACTGCCTGTGGATGGAATGGATCATACTATGATAGCGCTGTGAGGGGTACGCCGCCGCCCGCACAGGGCGGAGCTCAAGGAACGCCTTTACCGTCTGGGCTCACGGCAGTCTCCGTACAGGCTCAACTGCTGAACACGACGCTGAGCAGTTCGACCTGCGAAGAGTATCACCTGTTCGTCTCGATGTATTTTCAGCTCTCTCAGAACGTGACGCTCTATTGCCCCAATGACGGGAAGCTCGAGACTTCCAATTATCTCGACACTCAGGTCAGACTGGACAATGTGAACGGTACGGACCTTCCACAGCTTGCCAGTCCTACCTACTGTGGAGCAAGAGTGGGAGCGTGGGGCTGGAGTAACAATGTACTGTCTCTCCTCCCAGGCCAAGTTGGCGAGCTGACAGCTGATGCTACCACACAGTGCCGGCAAGCCGAGCTAGCATGGGGCATCTCTGGAATACCATGCACGCTTACCGGTATAGAGATTGGAAGCGAAGGCTACGGGTTTTCATCACTTGATTCAAACTGGTCTGGCTTGAGCTACACCACAAGCAATTACCAGCTACCCCCGACAGCTGTCACGGGGAAGAGCTTCGACCATATTGTGATCATTGCCATGGAAAACCAGTACTATACTACGATCCTCGGAACCGGCAACGGAACATCATGCTGTACATTTCTCGCAAGCATGCTTCCACTCGGCTCGACAATTCCCAAGTTTGACAGTTACGGAGCCCGTCTCTTTCCTGGTGACATCATAAACGGATGCTCGGCCGCATGCTACACAGCAGAAACCTCAGGCAACACATCCGGGTCCATCAACGGACAGGCAAGCGGCAGCATTAACACCCCAAACATTTTCGACAGCCTTGCCGGAGCGGGATTGACATGGAAGGGATTCTGCGAGGATAATTGTCCGAGACACGCTGACCACTTCCCCCCTCTACAGTATGCGGACACCTACACGAGCACTTGCCCCCCGTCGTTGTCTGAGAACTGTTACGTCTACACATGTCCGAGCTGTCCCGCCGGCAATGTCTCCGACTCACAGTTCATCGCGGAACTCAACTCGGCTAGCCCAGCCAATTATATCTGGTTCACTCCAACGGATTCTCACAACATGCACAACAACTCGCCAAGCTCAGGAGACACTTACCTACAGCAGATCCTCGTCGGCAGCGGGACCGTATCGAACCCGGCTGCCGGGTCCGTGCTGAGCACGGCCGCCTTTACGAGTGGTAGAACCCTTCTCTACATCTGGTGGGACGAGTACAATCCATCACCAAACCTTCTCTACCAGCCAGGAGTCGTCAACCAAGGATTCGTCTCCTCATCCAAAAGCTACGACGAGTATGCGAGCCTTCTGACGATAGAGAACAACTGGGGCTTAACCTGTTTGCAGCTTGATTGTCACGCTTTAGTCATGAGCGACCTCTTCGACAGCCCCCCCGACTTTACCACCTCTGCATCACCTGCTTCATTGACGATGCAGGCTGGCCAGACGGCAACGTCTACGATCGCGATCACAAGTCTCAATGGTTTTAACGGGACGGTCTCGCTGAATGCGACAGGTGCCACGGGGCTGAATCTCTCCTTGAGCAATACTAGCTTAGCTCTCTCTCCAGGAGGATCGGGGAACCTCACGCTCACGATTACAGCTCCTCCGAGCACTGGGCCGGGACCGTACGTGGTTCAGGTGAATGAGACCAGCGGCTCCTTGGAACATTCAGTTACGGTGACGATGCACTTTGCGGCTAACAGTGCACCTCTGCTGAGCGTTCCAGCCTTTGAGAATGCGAGAGCCGGGTCTACGCTTGTATTCGTTGTGAACGCCACCGACCCCGATGGCGATACCGTCTCTATGTTGGCCGCGGGTCTGCCATCCAACGCTTCTTTCGACCAGTCGACAGGCAGATTCTCTTGGACCCCAAACTCGAATGATGTGGGAATCTACACCGTGAACTTCACAGCCACCGACAATGCACCAGCACCGCTTAGCACCGCCAGGTCCGCAATCATCATGGTAAGATTAGCTTCGACACAGCCAACCGCTCCCCTGCCGCAAGGAATCTGCTTCAGATGCTTTCTCACCGCCTACGGACCGATAGCCCTAGTGACCATAGCTGGACTAATCTATCTAAGGGCTAGACCTGAAACTCTCCGGCGAATAAAACGCCCCGGAAGAAAAAGCTAGTCCAGATCCAGCCTGCTGTCGAGCGCTCAAATTCTTTGTCCAGCGAATATTCGTAACCTCCTCGCATGAGATTCTAGCTGAGGATGGGACAGAGTGTTGACCGCAGACGCGAGGACCATGAGTTCATCAGTAATGTCGGTTGCTGAAATTCTTCCCGGATAACCGAATCGGCCTTGAAGACGTTTCGAAAATAGGGTTCCACGATCATGCTTTGTATTGCATCAATGAGCATGGTTTAACTAGAAGGAACTGGCCGGCCTGCTTGGACAAAAAGGTCGGGCTTGTCGCGGCGATTCCTCCCCGTACTACTACTAATCGTAGTGCTGGTCGGCTCTCACCAGACCTTTGGGGCAAGTAGTACCGCAAGTAATAGCACGACTAGTAGCACAAGCGGAAGCGGAAACGCTCCGGTGTTCAACCATGCTATCATTATAATGATGGAGAACAGGCCGATAAACGGAGACTTCGGGATTATCAACCGGCCCGGCGGTCCCTATCCGGTCTACGCGCCCTACATCACATCCCTCGCAAACAACTACAGTCTGGCCGAGGCCTACTACGACCTCAGCAATGGAGGATGTGGAAGCATTACCAATTATATCGGAATCACGATGGGAGACGTTAGCGCGCTTGACGCCGCTTGCAACAGCGGCCACCACTGCAACGATAACTTGTTCGGTGCTTGCACCATGACCGGCCAGAACATCGCCGACAGGATAGAGGAGGCGGGTTTGACATGGATGGCTTACATGGAGGACATGGACACGCCATGCGAGCTTCGCACGTCCAACGATACTCTTTACCAGACAGGGCACAATCCATGGATCTACTATGCTGACATCCGCAACAGTACGACCAGTCCGAGATGCCAGAATCACGTGGTTCCAGCAGGCAACACAGGCAGAACGAGCAACATACTCACACATGATACTGCATTTCTGAATGATTTGAACAGCCCGAATCCTCCCAACTACATGTGGCTTACACCGAACATCTGCAACGACATGTATGACTACTGCACCTCTAACGAACAGCCCTGCCCGACCAATTCGCTCTGCAGCTGCACACGCACAGACTCCAACCTTCAAGCGACATGCGTGGGCGAAGGGGACACGTACCTCAAAGCTCTCGTTCCACAGATTATGAGCACTCAGGCTTGGAAGGCGAACGACACAGCACTGTTCATCACATGGGACGAGCCCACGTTCGACAATAGTAGCCAGTGCCCAAACTGGGTCGCGAATCCGCCCTGGCCGAGCGACCATTGCCAGATACCCGGTATCTGGGTCGGACCCATGGTGAAGCAACACTATCGCTCCAGCGTCGTCTACCAGCACTATTCGTTTTTGAAGGCGCTTGAGGCTGTCTGGGACTTGCCCCCGTTAACCACTAACGACGCCTCAGCACGTTTGATGAGCGAGTTCTTTACCGCGCCCTCCACATCCTATCAGACCTTTCCGAAGGTCGTCCCCAGCTATGTCATCACCATCGTTCTCGAGAATCAGAACCTTGCCAACGTCTATGGAGCCAGCTGCGGGTCCGGCTGCGCATACATTACTGAACTCGCCAACACCTACGGGCTGGCAATGAATTACTCAGGAGTTGGCCACAATAGCTTGGTCAACTATCTCACGCTGACGAGCGGGAAGAACTATAGTAGCTACAACGGCTCGTGTCTGGGCTCACCGAACGTGTTGGGCTGCGACTGTTCGCCTTCGACCTGTCACGTGAACGGGACAGGGACGAATTTGATGGACATCATCGAACAGTCGAGGAGGACCTGGAGAGCCTACATGGAGGACTATGTTGGCGGCTGCCAGTACACACAGCTGACAGGCGGCCGAGTAGACCCTCTAGGCAATACCACCGAGTACGCTTCCAGCCACAATCCCTTCGTCTACTATACGGACATAGCAGGTTTGAACTCGCAAACCCAGAACGTCACCAGATGCGCGAACATTGTCAACGCGAACCCTCAGGGAGTCGGATACCTTTCGATGCCGACCTCACTACTCTCGGACCTCAACGGCCCAAGTCCGCCAAATCTGATGTGGCTGACCCCCAACCGCTGCAATAGCGGACACGACTACAACACAACCAACTGTCCAATCATCAATCCGGTGCTCGAACAGAACAACTATCTCCAAAAGCTCGTCCCCATGATTCTGAACAGCACCACCTTCAGAACCCACCCCTCACCACTCTTCATCACATGGGACGAAGGAAGATCCTGCCCGGGCACCGGACAGACCTTTCCCACATGCACGGATCCGGTTGCAGCCATCTGGGCCGGACCTGCGGTGGGTCAATCCATTCGTTCCAACAACATCTACAGCCACTACAGCTTCGTCACAACGCTCGAGAGCATATGGAGGCTCACCCCGCTTCCACTGCCACCCTCCATCAGCCCATCACCGATGCTCGACTTCTTCACGGCACAGGGCTTCGCAGCATCAGCCATCTCTCCCGCTCCAATCATAGTCGGAACGGCTCAGAACTCTACAATCATAGTGACCAAGCTCAACCAGACCAACTATGTCGTCAGTCTCACAGACAATGTTCCCAATGGCCTCACATGCGGTCCCATCACGCCTAACAGCATCACTGGCTCCGGAACTGCCTATCTCGCCTGCTCTTCTGGTGTCGCAGGCAACTACACCGTGAAGACAACAGCCACCAGCGGCTCGCTGGTTCGTAGTGCAAACGCAACGTTCCAGTTCCAAGATTTCAACATAACAGCCGCGCCGCCACTCTACTTCCAATGGACATGGTCTCTCAACTCGACCGTTACAGTAACCCCGCTAAACCACTTCAACGGAAACGTAAACCTAACAATTACAAAGCCGGCTAATCTCACCTGTGGAATAACGCCGAACAATATCGCCGGCTCAGGAACGGCGATCCTCTCTTGCACCACTCTGGTATCGGGGACGTACTCTGTGATCATAACCGGCAGGAGCGGCTCCGTCTACCATAATGCATCGATCTCGATGAACTTCACCAGTTCCGAAACAGTCGGAGGAAGAATCGTTCCCATTGACAAGATGGGACTCATATTGAAGTCGATCCCAGTCATGGCGGCGGTCCTCATCGCACTCACCACAACCATGATCGCCAAGTCAAGATTGCGAAGGCCAATTCGACGGATAAGAATGCTCCTTACAATTTTTCAAGTGTCCTTAGCCACATCACTCCAGCGATTTGTTAGAATTCTCTAGCGGATAGGTATGATCCAGCAGGTTAACCCCGAGAAAGCAAGAGTCCGCCCGTACTCTTTCTCAGGCTGCCTGATACCGCTGTCTTGACGTCCTCTCAACCAAGGAAATCTACAACACATCTACGGCTTCTATCATCTCAATGGGCGAACATACTGAATCGGCTTTAGCGATACCACCTCGGAAACACAGATTCCAATGTGAAATTGTGAAGCACACGCGTTTGGGATTGAGGGAGCGAGTAGAGCTACCGGCGTCGTACAATTGTGGGACGGTTAGAAGCCCGTCCCTGCCAAGTCTTCTTTCCTGGAAGAGACGAGCCTACGCTTGTTTCCCCGTTTCTGCTTGAGGTGCGGGTTTGTTCTTCGAAACATGACCCGGGGGTAGTTGCAGTGTAGCGTTCACAGTAAGCGAACACTGATAATGGACACGGTCCAAGGATACATATCGAGTCAAATGGCCAACGTTACAGTCTCGGTGCCTGAGCAGTTGAAGAAGAGGATGGAGCAGACCGGCGGCGTGAATTGGAGCGAGGTCGCACGGGAAGCCTTTGAAGAAGCGATGAGGCGAAAGGAGATGGCGCAGGCTGCTGAGACCATGGATCGGCTTCGAGCGACGACAAGGACGGCTGGCTGGAGTGGTGTCAGGGAGATCAGAAAGTGGCGGGACGCGGACAAGAGATCGTAGTCGATTCTTCAGTTGCCGTCAAATGGTTCAGCGAGGAGGATGATACTGACAAGGCACTGCTGCTTCGGGACCAGCATCTCAAGGGTGCCAGACGAGTCGTGGCGAGCGATCTGCTCTATCATGAAGTGTCCAATGCGCTGAGATTCAAGCGTACCTACGATGAGGACAGACTCAACCAGGCGGTGGAAAGCCTCTTCGCCTTCCACCTACAAAACTGGCCTGTCGACTCAATACTATTGAGAAGGGCTGCGGCGATAGCATACAAGGGAAGCGTCACTCTCTACGACGCT
>WNGD01001182.1_pt1 | contig 31750 bp, 30 predicted proteins | sample 5400671 | NCBI WGS metagenome assembly WNGD01 (sample SAMN13153369, study PRJNA577476) | soil metagenome | isolation source: 40 cm soil or saprolite under grassland replicate 2 | place: USA:California | collected 2016-06-15
CTGCGACCCCCGTCAGAAAGAACGTTGTAACCCAACGAGTCTTAGTGACCTGTTCCTCGAGGATAAACCCGAATATCAACAGGAATAGAACATTACTGGCGATATGGATGATGCCTACGTGTAGAAAGATGGACGTAACCAGGGTCCAGGGATAGATGGGCAGGGGATCATCGCATTGCGTCAGTGCAAGAGGAAGGAAAGGGTTGACGAGATCCCCTCCAAGGACTCCAATGGCCACGTAGACAGCGATGAGTACGAGGGAGAAGATAAGCGTCGGAGAGGTCAGATATGGGTTTGACGATCTCTCCCCGGACTCTTGGAAGCCTTCTGGCACAAGGCACTCTCGTCCCTTGCCATGATATAACCTGCAAGGAGCAGGCGGGGCTAGAAACCTAGGCCTATCTCCGTGCGGATCTCTAATTCTAGTGTCACAGTCAGTCTAAGAGCGATTCCTTCCTGGATGGACCTGCGAGTTTAGCTGGAAAGAAGCCGCATGCTTGATCCTCGCCTTCTGTGCCGAATCCACAGAGCACCCATGAAGGCGGCCACTGCAATTATTCCCAATTGAGCCTTGTTGGCGAAGATCGACTGAATGCCAGATTTCTGAATAATGCTGGTCAATGATGCCAGATCAAACGGTTTAGAGATTGAACTGTACAGCCATACTACTGTCAGCCCGGTTAGAAGCATGAGGACGAATGCAAGATGTCCCAAGCTTCTTTTCTTCGCCCCTACAGAGGGGAACTCAGGTTCAGGATTGAACCCTTGTAACGGGATGAGTTCTTCTGTTCCTGCAATTTCCTCAAGTCCTACCCGATCGTCTTCCCCGAGTTTCTGTCTGATCTCAGCCTGCCTGGTTAGACTATCAAGAATGTCGTCGGTAGTGACTCTCTCCTTCTTCTGTCTCGTCAAAGGACCCGAGAACCCGAATCGATGGCGTGCTCGGGGAGATCTAGAATCCGAACCCAACCTTCTCTCCCCTTACGATGTTATTGGGCGGTCGTGAATTTGAGGATGAGAGTACTCGCCAGTGCTGGACTGAGGACTGCCCCAATCTCCCCAACACCGTCTGACGAAGGCATGGTGCGGTCGTTTTGGCTCTGTTCTCCAGAAAACCGAAGGAATTGGCTATGGCAGCCCAAGCTTTATCCTTAAAATCTAGACTGAAGTTGCGCGACTTGTCCCGATCGGCCCGCCGCTACCGACTTGTGGCACTCGGAGGAACCTTCGACGTCTTTCACGCTGGTCACCGACATTTACTCGCTGAGGCTTTCAAGCTTGGAGACATAGTTTTGATCGGAGTCACGAGCGACCGATTTGTTGGGACTCTCCATAAGAAACACAAAGTTCGCCCGTTTTCAAGTCGGGTTCGTGACTTGCGCAGGTTTCTGAGGACTCGGCGCTGGTCGTCGCGGGCAAGAGTAAGTATGCTTCGCGAACCTTACGGACCAGCTGCTAGGCGAAAGAAGCTGCAAGCACTAATCGTCAGCAAGAGTACTCTTGCAAGTGGTCGTCGGCTGAACCGTCTCAGAAGACAGAATGATCTTCGGCCATTAGATCTGCACGTCGTCGATATGCTCAGGGCTGCCGATGGGAAACCGATCTCAACCACTAGGGTTAGGAATGGAGAAATCGATCTTCAAGGGCGAGCTTTGAAAACTCGCCGTTAGGGCTTCAATTTATTGGATGTATGCCAATGGTCCAGTTTTTTGGATGGCTATTTCATTTTACCCTCATAACCGCTTTCCGAAGAATAGACCTTCATCATCTGCTCGAGCTCCTGCATGAACCCCTCACTCATGTGCCATTTGGAATCGCGCTTTTCTATGAAACCTGCTCCCACAAGTCCGTGTATCATATTGTAAAATTGTCCGACGCTCATCCCGCGCTTCGAGATCCAGTCCTTCCATGCCTGAATTGGTAGACCACTAGGTTCCGCCTTCTTGACCTCTCTCCAGAAGTTGTGAGCTTCCCCGGCAAGAAAATCGCTTTTCCAGAAAACTCGACGGAAGAGTTCTTCGGGAGTACTGGGTAGGTTTCCAGCTTTAAACAAGATCGTTGTCTTTTGTTTGGCTGGTCTTCGAACGGCTCTTCGCGGCAGGTGTTTCACGTCCGACAACCGCCAATTTCATCTCTCGTTTAATCCTTATGGTTGAAGAATAATCTGTAAGCTGAGAGAAAAAGATGGATTGTTGGTTGAGACATTTCTAACGTAAATTCTTCGATGAATCCCGCTTCATTTATCCTCCTAAATTCTTGCGTAACTCTATGAGAGGACAAATGTGTAGATCTTCGATTTGCTGTAAGGTTCCATGAGTTCTACCCGAATCACAGAGGACTTCTAACGTTGTCTAGGACTCGTCTATGAGCTTTTTCGTCTCTTCCAGGGAGAACTGTTCAACATACATGGCTGTTGCCCTCAAGTCTTTGTGTCCCATAAGGCTCTGAACTTTCCAAGGCGTCCCTACCGGTCTTTCTAGCCCAGAAAGCCCCGAAATATGCGCGTTGACGGTGAATTATGCAAAGGGTCCCAATTTGGAACCCCAGCGAGTCTCGCATATTTTTGCAGAATGTTCGTTGGATGTGGTTCGCTAAGAGCGATGGTTCTCTCGCCCTTTCGAACCCTTGAAGCTAGTTTCTGCGCAAGTCTTGGCCATTTCTTCCCAGGTTAATCCTCCTCTGTCTTTTCACCCTTGAAGTGAACCATTATGGTCTCCAGGCCCACGTCCTCCTCTCTTATTCCTGGAAGATCAGCGAATGCATACAACCGTTTCACCTGTCCCTCTTTCTAGTGTATGTTACTCTGTTATGGCAACCAACAGTGCTACCGGTACGCCAACCACGTTCGAGTTGAAGCCCTAAAAGTAGTTTGTCTCTAAGAGCCATCTTGGCCAACTTAAGAATACGGTTCTTCTTCCATCACTCAGCCAGATTTCTCCCCGTCCGTCTCTACTTGTTCGCGCATCGGGGTCCCAACTCTCTCTGAAACCGGGCTCTTCCTAGAGCACTAGCGTGAGACCTCGTTGCATCTCTGGCAGGTATCAGTTGAAGTGCTGGGTGTATCAACAATCATGCTGTTTCGCCTGAAATTGACCGTGAATCATTAGTCTTTCCATTACAGAAAGACTAAATTGGCTTCCACGAGATGGTCCTGAGCTTCATGCCCGAAAGTTTGCAATGCAGCCTCCAGGAGAAAATTGAAGCACGAGATTGACCTCACGAGCCATCACCTTGCCCAGATCCTCACCATTACCGAGAAAGAAAACCTAGAACATTTCTGTCTGTTTGGCCTCTACATTGATTACGGGCTTCGGAGAGCAGAGGCGTATTATGATTGAGGATATCAAATGGATTGATAGATATGTCTGGCTAACTGGAAAGGGGTACGCTCCAACACCGGATAAGCCGTGGAGGAGAGCGTGGGAATCGATCCCAATATCGCCTCACTTATTGAGTCGACTAAAGGAGTTCGTCGGGTCACGAAGCAATGGAAAGGTGTTTCAGATCAGTCATCAGACCCCTAACAATCTGATGCACAAGTACGCAAAACTAATTGGAATCGAGGACTGGTCTTGCGCCCATCCGCACCGGATACGGCACTGGTTTCACGGAATAATGTCGAAGAGGCTTGGAGTGCCCATATCGGGACAGCCTTTGAACCAGTTCGAGTTCTACGATATTGAGAGGCATGACCGGACACCCCTAGGAGTCATCGCGAGATATGTGCCGGCAACGCCATTGGATAGGAGAAGAGCGATAGTGGAGACTGTTTTGTTGGAAGAGGGTATTCCGCTTCTATGAGGCAGCGCATGAGTCCAATTTTTTGGAGAGATACCCGTCAATCCAATATTTTGGATGGTTCAAAATACTTCGAATCCAATCATGTTGTGTAGCGCGGCTCGGATTTTCGCTGTCCTTGCTGTTGCTGCGCCTGCATCTGTTCCGACGGCAGTCCCATAGGCGGAAGTGGTGGGGGAATCCCGAGACTCTTCGACAATAGAATTGCCTCAGCCATCGCAATGCTTGACACCGCCTGGATTATCGCCACCGGGGGTGGCTTGTTCTGTTTGTGTTCTTCTATCATCCTCGAGATCTCTTCCTTTTCACCGATCACTTGCGCCCGGCCTTTGACGCTAAGCTGTGCAATCGACGGACTGTAATTCACCGTGAAAACAAAGGGAGCATCGGCTGTGGACTCATTTTTCATGTCCAATCCGACGATATTGATGTTAACAGCAATCTGGACTTGAGGCGGCAATTGCGAGTCTTGACCCCAGAAACGCTCCCCGGTAAGATTCGTAACTTGCACAGTCACTCTCGACATTCGACTTGCAGCTCAAAGCAGGTGAAGTCGTGGCGGTATTATGGTTTCTGCCGGGCATCTACGCTTCCAGATATCTGGAGAATACTCTTTTGAGCCCTCTGAACGATCAACCTACGGCGATCAACTCGAATGGTGAGTAAATCTCCTTCTTTGAATGGAAAGCTAGAGTCATCGGTCAGTTTTGTTGGCAAATATATTCGCGGGGATCTGTATTGCGTACCCTCAGATCGAGCTGGTTTCTTTGCGACGGCGAATCTCGTTAGGATTTTCTTAACCAATTTGCTATGCCTTGACGGGTTGAATAGTTGACGTATTTGCATTGTGAAGGGTTTTTAGGTATTGCGGTAATATTCGCGACCAACGAGGGAGTACGTTCTGGACCAGCTTGTCCGATTTTGGGAATTCGCTGCAAGACTAAAGGCCGAACCGCGGAGGGGCTGGCTGAAGAAGCTTCGTCTTCAAAGAACTGAGTCGGTGGCCGATCATTCGTTTGCATTATCGCTTCTCTGCTTATTCGAAGGTGAAAGACGGGGCCACAACGTGGAAAGATTGCTAAAGCTCGCTTTGTTACACGACTTGGAGGAAGCAATTACTGGAGATCTGACTCCTCAAGACAAGGCCTCGAGGGGAGAAAATGTTGTGAAAGCTCAGAAGATCTCCGCCCGTGAACAACTGCTTTCGTACTTTCCAAAAGAGAATCAGCGAGTCTACCGGGAATTATGGTCGGAGCTGGAGAACGAGAAAAGCAAAGAGGCACAGCTAGTTCACGAACTCGATAAGCTGGAGATGGCCCTTCAGGCGAACGAATATGCTAAGGGAGGCATTGAAGCGGCGAAGCTCAAAGAGTTCTACGAATCCTCTAGGGTGGCAATCAAAGACCCGAAGCTAAAGCAGCTCTTAGACGAAATCTCTTCTCCGAAATAAGACCGAGCCCATCCGGACGAGGCCGGCTATGGACAATGACTCCAGTTTATTCGACGGGCGCGCGGCTAGATTTGAGTGACCACAGCAACGCGCGCCTGAGCCGCTTTTGTCAGGTACTCTTTAGGAAACAAAGTCTTGAAGTCTCTCGCCAGGATCGACATGTATTCCCCGATTTCATCTTCGCTCATGAATTGGAACATGTAACCTCCGTTGTAAGGCGAGGCTTCTCCTTCGCGCTTCATGAACTCGATGTGCATTAGCGGGTCACCCCTCTTGATTGTTATTGGCTGTCGCTCGTTGCTGAGGTTAACTAGTTCGAGCGCGAGGCGACCTATGAAACCGCTATGCACCTTTGCCGCGTTCAGAAACGAGAGACCCATTCTCCCGTACTTACTCTTCGCAGTGAGGTGCGCAACAAATTCCGGAGGCGTGAACACAACCTCGTTAGAGACCAAGTTCTGGTGTTCCAGATAATGGAGCGTCCGTTCCTCCTTAACCGTAAGCACGTAACCGTCCCCATCTAAGAGTCCATAGTCGAACGGATGAATGCACTTGTGAGCCTTGATCAGGCTAACGAGTTGGTTCTTGCCGATCACACACATGCAAACCGCTCATTAAACGGTCGAATTTGATGGTTTCGGTAGAGCTGTTAGACCACTGACGTCTGTACGACTTGAATCGAGAGGGCTGCCGGATCTGCCAGTACAAGTGAATCATCGAAGCTCACGAGCAACAGAACGTCCCCAAAGCCATTCGGACGAATTGGGAGGGTGAAGTTTGCGCTCAATGTCGGGGTATTCGGTAGAGACACATGGGTTGTGCCTATTAGCGCAGTCGAATTTGTCATGAATAACCGAATTGCATCGTATCTACCTGAGGTTATCTGTGCGGAGGTTACGATTTGTGGCAAGAACTGAGTTGGGATGGGTACTAGATCGATGGTTGACGTTGTTTCAGTGAAGTTAACCCATCCCTCACCGAATCCGAACCCGTATGTGTGGAATTGCAAGTTCGTGAACTTGATGTAAAGATGGTCAATGACTCCGGGCGCAGTCAATCCATAGATGTGGACCTTGATAGTGCCCTGGGTGATCGATGGAACCAGGGCGATGACCAATACGACGACAAGCACTGAAACGAAGATCACTCGTCGCCATCCAGGGAATGAATACATTGGTATTTGTTGCGCTTGGGAGACAACACTGCTATTTAACAACCAGCAAGCTATGGCGTTCAAGCCTAGAGTCTACTGGGGCGTAGGTATTCGGGACGTGAAGAAGAGGTTCATCAGAAGATTCTCGTAGAAGAGATCCGTTTCCCCGAAGAATCTCGACAGCAATTCTCTCAGACGAGATTTTGAGAAATTATTGTGAAATGGTTCAGATTGAGGATGGGTCACGCTTAGAATGTTCCGGAACCTCCACAGAGGATTGCTACTCGGAACTGAGCCGATGAAAGTGCCATCGGGCCTCATGACCCTGGCAATTTCCCCTAGGGCCCGAGAAGGGAAATAGAGGTGTTCGACTACTTCGGTGCAGATTGCAAAATCTGCAAGACCAGTTCGGAAGGGTAAATGCTCGACGTCGCATTGTACGAAATCGGCGTCCGGTATCCGGCCACTTGCCCTCGCAAGGTTCCATCGATTAATATCGATACCTACAACCTGTGAGGACTCAATGAATCTCGTGATCAGCCCTGTCCCGCACCCTATATCAAGCGCAAACTGCGACCTGCCCAGTCTTCGGATCAGTCTCTTTGCAACGGTGGATCGTCCCCAATGGAATATTCGTTCCAGGGCCTTGGGATCGGTTACCCAGTCGTAGAATTCGCCCGCAACATAGTACCGCTTCACGCTCCGAGCGTCGTTGTGCGAGAGCTCGACCATGTCAGCGATTCCCTTCTTTCAGCCGAATCTTTGCAATCAAGTGTTGCTCGCTCGACCCAGTTCCGTGTCTTTGCAAACCTCTCAGACTTCACGACTGTCCTTTAAGCGCGTCAACTTCCTCCGGCGCGAGATCAAACCTAGCCCAAACAAGCACGGATCAACTACCCTACATGACCGACATGACTTCAGAACGGGGACGCTAGAGACAAAAGGAACCCAGCATTCCCCGCGCATCCTTCGAAGAAGCGAAACGACTTGGTGAGTAGGACTCCGATAACAGTTCTTGCCCTCGGCGGGAACGCAATCCTTCAGCGTAACCAAAAGGGAACGTTTGAAGAGCAATACGAAAACGTAAAATCGACCACGGCCCAAATAGCGACTCTTGTTAACGACGGATTCAGAATTGTCATCGTCCACGGTAACGGTCCCCAGATTGGGGCAACTGTCATCAGGCACGAGATGGGCCAGACAAAGGTACCGCCTTTGCCACTTCATGCTTGTGGTGCAGAAACTCAAGGCTTCCTGGGCTACATCATTCAGCAATCCCTTCGAGACGAGTTGGCTAGGCGTGGATCGAAGAGAGCAGTTGCAACGATTATCACCCAAGTTATCGTGGACGAGAGCGATCCTGCGTTCAAACACCCATCAAAACCAATCGGTCCATTCTACACGAAGGAGCAGAGAGACACATTGCTGAGAGATAGAAGCGACCTCGTCGTAGAGGAAGACTCTGGCAGAGGATATAGAAGATTCGTCCCATCACCTGACCCTAAAGAAGTTGTGGAGGGTGAGGCTATCCGAGTTCTCGTTGAGAACGAGTCGGTGGTCATTGCTTGCGGAGGAGGAGGGATACCGGTCATAAGACAAAGGACCCGCCTCCAAGGGGTAGAAGCCGTAATCGACAAGGACTTAGCTGCTGAAAGACTGGCCACATCGATTCATGCAGAGAGCCTTGTCATACTCACCGACGTTGACGGCGTCTACCTTGATTACGGAAAAACGGACCAGCGATTACTTTCGAACATCAGTCCAAGTGAGCTTGAGACCTATGCCCAAAAGGGATATTTCGCCAAAGGAAGCATGGGACCGAAGGTGGAGGCTGCAATAAGATTTCTCCGAAACGGCGGAAAGAGAGCGGTGATAGCCAACCTCGGAGACCTGGGAGGAGCCATCAAGGGCTCTGCTGGAACACAAGTAAGAAATTAAGAGCTTCCAATCTCCATCATCATCGAGCTGTTTCTGCAATATGCTCTATTCGCGGATTGTCGAGACGTACGCGAAGATCGAGGCGACCACGAAAAGGCTTGAGATAACCAGTTTTCTAGTCGAACTCATTCAAGATACCCCACGTGCAATTCTCGATAAAGTGGTATACCTGACGCAAGGAAAGCTGTATCCAGATTTTCTAGGGATTGAACTCGGAGTCGCAGAGAAGCTGCTCTTCCGTGTTCTCGCAAAAGTAACTGGACAAACGGAGCCAAAGGTTACGACAATCTACAAGAAGGTAGGCGATCTAGGAACAGTTGCCGAGGGACTCCTCAAAGAGAAACCCCAAGCGTCCTTTCAAACAAACGCCCTTACCGTGGAAGAAGTCTACAAAATCTTCGATATGATAGCACACGAGGCAGGCAAGGGCTCTGTCGACTCCAAGCTCAGGCATATGACTGGCCTCCTGGGAAAAGCTTCTTCCAGTGAAGCCAAGTATCTCACCCGAATGGCTCTCGGCCGCCTACGGCTTGGAGTAGCTGACATGACCATTCTCGACGCGCTAGCGATTTCCCTAGGAGGGGGAAAAGATTCAAGGCCTCTTCTAGAGCGTGCTTACAATCGATCCTCAGACCTCGGCTACGTCGCTAGAACTCTCGCCACGGGAGGTATCACAGCAATTGAATCACTCAAAGTTACGGTCGGAAGGCCAATCCGGCCAATGCTCGCCGAACGGCTTTCCGACGCGCAGGCGATCATGGCGAAGATGGATGGCGAGTGTGCGGCGGAGTACAAGTACGATGGATTAAGAATCCAAGCACATATCTCCGCTGAGGAAGTCACATTCTTTTCCCGACGCCTTGAGAACATCACCCACCAATTCCCAGATGTTCAACGACTGCTGAAGAATAACATAGAGGCAAAGGGAGTAATCCTTGAAGGAGAAGCTGTCCCAGTTGACTCGTCTACCGGTGAACTTCTACCGTTCCAGTTGATCTCGCAACGTCGAGGGAGAAAATATGACCTTGACAAAACGATCGAGGAGATACCCGTGGCTTTCTTCCCTTTTGATCTCCTATACGCCGACATGACTGACTATACAGATCGTCGCTATCTTGAGAGACGCGAACGGCTTCGAGAGCTTATCCCGAAGAATGGAAGAACCGAGCTCTCACGGCAGAAAATTTGCAATGATCCCAAGCAACTCGATGACTTCATGGAGCAAGCGGTAGCAGACGGATGTGAAGGCTTGATGATCAAGTCGATCGGTCCCGACTCAACCTACAAAGCCGGAGCGAGGGGATGGACCTGGATCAAGTACAAGCGTGAATACAAGTCGGAAATGCAAGACAGCGTGGATCTCACGGCGGTGGGGGCGTTCGCGGGTAGAGGACGACGTGGAGGAACTTATGGTGCCTTGCTTCTTGCAGCTTATGACAAGAGCGAGGACATGTTCAGAACCGTCTGCAAGTGTGGCTCAGGATTTACTGATGAAGACTTGAACAAACTGCCCAAGCTGCTCGAGAAACATCAAATTGATCATCGACATCCGAGGGTCGATTCTAAGATTGAACCGGACGTATGGTTCATTCCAGGACTTGTCCTCGAGATAGTTGGAGCAGAAATCACCCTGAGTCCAATACACACATGTGGAATGAACAGTATCAGGCAGGGTGCTGGTCTGGCCGTGAGATTTCCACGGTTTACCGGGAAATATCGGGAGGACAAGTCACCTGAAGACTGCACGACCACTGATGAAGTGGTTGAGATGTACCAGGCTCAGCTGAAGAAGGTTTCCGAGAAGCTCACTACAGAAGCAACCTAGCTTGAGATCGCGATACAAATTCCCAGACCAAATGCGTCCAGCATCACTCCAAGAGAGATATGAATTCTACAAGCGAGAGTTCCAAACGAATCTCATTCGGGAATGGTTTCGAGGTTGGACAAAGCCAATCGTATTCGCGGCAGTGATTGGACGACACACCAAGATCTTTTCAACCAGATATCGTGCGAATTGGGACCGAACGATTCTCATTGACGAGTACGATACATTGCAAGATCTCCGACGATATTGCGTAGAATTCAAGCCCGAATCCGTATACTACGACAGGAACGTATACCAGAACTGGGACGAAGCCAGACGCGGCCCAGACAAGATTGAACAACTTGGTAAGTCGTTCGGCCAACAACTAGCTTTTGACATTGATCCGGAGAATTTCGAATGTCCGATCCACGGCACTCTTGAAGAGAAAATGAATAGGCGGCAAGGATTGTCGTTTTGTAGATTAGAACTCCAGCTGGCCCAAGAGCAGGCGCTCGGCTTAGTGGACGAGTTGTCCCATTCTTTTGGGGAACTCCGGATAGTCTATTCGGGAAGAGGTTTCCACGTGCACGTTCTCGACGAGGACGCATTCTTCTGGACTCCGAAGCGACGCCTCAAATTGACCAGATCTCTTGCTCATAGAGGATACCTCATGGATGAGTGGGTCACGGGTGGGGCGATGAGACTAATCAGGCTCCCGCACTCCCTCAACGGATTAGTGAGTCGCGTGGCCAGACCCTTGGATAGAGCTAAAGTCCACTCTTTCGACGCCGTGACCGACCCCTACTGTCTTCCTGGATTCACCAGGAGTTAGGCCGTCTATTTCTTTCTCGGCTTACGGGTTGACTTTTTCCTCTTCTTCGGAGATTTCTTTGCTTTCTTCTTTGCTACACTCTTTGCTTTGGTCTCTTTTCCAGCGTAGTAATAGTAGGCTTTGCGTTTCTTTGCCGCAGCGCTCAAAGGTTTCGTGGGCATGAGTCAGGACTTGTAGCTAGATGTCTTAACATTTTCTGGAAAAACGCTTGTTCTAAGTATCTTCGAGAGTGGAGATAATCCGCTTGTGAGTGTCGTCTATGCTGTCGACCCCTGTGTTCAGCAGTAGACATTTGACGTGGAATTTGGAAATCATTCGCCGGAAGAACTGTTCTTGGCGAGCGTGGTCCAATAGTAGGAGATAGGGGTTGTACCATGGTTCGCCGGCAAGCTTTCCCCACATCTCTTTGGGACCGGCGCCAGGGCGTACCATGTACTCTCCCTTCCTCAGGATCTTGATTGCCTCGTCAGCGTCCAAGTGCACTTCGGGAGGGCTTTTGTCGTCTCTGCGCAAGAGAACGAGTAGCCTAATCCTTGCCTGATCAGTGATCTTTCCGGGCCCAAACACTTTTTCTCGAGGAACCAGTGCTCTACTGTTTCCGAAAGCGTAGTAGCACCAGTGCAGTCCCTCGTCGAACACGCACTTGCCATGTGTTAGCTCGCAACCTGTAGGGCCTTGGGTAAATTCGCAACTCTCTTTTGTCATAGTGATGTTCTCGCACTTGCTTTCGTCGAAAATTTTTCGCAGCCACGGTTTGCTCATTTGTGTCTCCGTCCTCATGTAGAGGCTCTTCTCAGGCTGTCTTCCCACCAAGTGTCCGAGTTGCTCTCCTTCGTTATGGTCAATGTAGACCCAATCATCTCCAACGATTCTGCCTCCGGGGAGCTCCATCAGCTTGAAGGCCTGTGTTGTCTTGCCTGTCCCGGTTGGGGCGACGATGATGACTCCTTTGCCGGAAACGTCGACGCAAGCACCGTGTATGGAGTGAGTGTTTCTCTTCTCCTCCATGATTGCGGCGGCCATGCCCAAGGCCCAGCTCTTACATTGCCCGTAGTATTCTGTGTTGAAGAATACTGACTCGTGGGTCTCCGGGCAATAGTAGGCAGTCGGTTCATGCCCCTCGACTCCGTACGCCGAGTATATTCTTGCATCGGGGTGGGAGGAATCGGGTGCCTCCTTCCAATTTAGCTTCCAAAAATCTTTCTGGTGCTTGCTGTTGCCGTAGAACTCTACGGTAACGCCGTTGAGGTTGGCCTTTGAACGTACAGCTGGTGCTTCGTGGAGTTTTTTTTCAGCGATGGCTTTGAGCGTTTCAAACTTTGCTCTTGGTACGTTCTTGTCGCTTTTGACTCGAGCGGTGGATGATGTGATGTAGTTATTCAGTTTCACGTCTTATCCCTCCGCGCCGACAAAGCGGCAACTGCCTCGAATATGACCTTTACACCAACCGCGGCTGTTTGCCCCGTGTCCAGTTGGGGAGATACTTCGACCAGGTCGAATCCGACCGTGTTCTTTTCCATTGCTGAATCAACTAGAGTCAGAAGCTCGTCTGTTGATAGCCCGTCCGGTTCGGGGTTCCCGACGCCTGGGGCAAATGCTGGATCCAGCACATCGATATCCACTGTCACATAGGTGTGCGAGAACTTGGACAGGAATTCTCGGATTCTTTGAGCTGTCTTTGAAATCCCCGCGCTCCTCAGGTCCTGTGGAGTAATCATCGTGACTCCGGATTTCTTTGTGAAATCTAGCTCCGGCTTGGAGAAGGCTCGTATTCCGACTTCCATAATGTGATCGGGGCCAATTTGCTCGCTGACCCTGCGCATAAAGGTGGCATGGGAGAGTTTTTCTCCCAGAAATTCGTCTCGGAGGTCAAGATGAGCGTCAAAGCTCACGAGTCCTGTGTCCTTCGGTAGGGCATCGGCCGCTGCTTTGGTAATGGAGTGTTCTCCGCCTACCATTATCGGAATCTTCTTTGACTCTACAACCTCCGAACAAACGGACTTGACTCTATCTAGAGTCTGACCAAGGTCCTCAACGATATCAACATCTCCCCAGTCGTGAACTGCGACCCTCTCCAAGTCCACGCCAGATCTAACGCTGTAGAGTTCCATGTTGGCGGAAACATCTCGGAGTGTTCCAGGAGCAAATCTTGAGCCGGCCTTGTAGGTGCTGGTCTTGTCGTACGGAACTCCAAAGAAGACGAAGTGAGACTTGTCATATGGTGAGGATATTCCTGTGAATGGTACCCGAGGTGACAGGTATAATTTTGCTCGGCTCAAATCCATTCGGTACTGTCAAGGACAGCCATTGTAAAGCTTATTGGGTAAGGTGCAGAACCGACCGTTCGATCAATACGATGCCTAAGCAGGAAGTAAAGCAAGAGTCGAAAGAGGAGGCTATTAGCGCAGGAGTGATACGCCCCGTTGGTCTCTCCTTCTCCTCGTTCTTCTACGCCGCTTCCGGCCTATACTATCTGATCTATCCGTTCGTGGTGCAAGATACGTCGTTGTACCCTTTGTACATCATTGGAGCCTTGTCGATAGTAGGCTCGGTCGGAATTATGAGAGTGACGAGATGGGGTCTCTGGGTCGGGCTTGCCCTCTTTCCCCTTCAGATAGTCGCCCCTGCGTTCGCGCTGATGGCCGCCCTGCAATACCCTGGTGTTGCCTCGAGTAGCAGCGCTCTGGCTTACATCGTGTCACTTGCAATTCTGATGTTCTTTGCATCCTTGACCTTTCTGCTCGTTCTTGATAAGAGAAGGAGCTTCAAGTAGCCGACGGAGCTTCGCTCGCGATTCGTGAGGGAGCCTCCATTCGCTTGGGCGAGGATCTCGTATCTCCAGCTCTTGCTACGTAGCAACTCGGACAGGAGACCAGCGGTCGGCGTCCTTTAGATCTTGCTTGAATCATTTGGAAGCCGCAGGTATTGCATTGACGGGACAGAAGCGTGAGATGGCCGAATTGAGGCAGTGGAAGCGTAAAACTGCATCCGGTTTGCCATTTTCCGTTGCAACCGATGAATCTCTTGCCGGTCCCGCGGTTGCGAACGACCGCAAGTTTCAGCCCGCATTTCGGACAGGGCGTATCGAGGGTAACATCAGCTAACCTCTGTGCTACAATGACCTCGGAGAGCTGAGAACCAATCCTCTCTTCGTTTTCTGCCAAAGAAAGCATGATTGATCGAAGATGCTCAAGTGCTTCTACCAATACGAGTCGTCTAGACGATGTTCCGTTCTGGATGGCTTGCATTAAGTTCTCGAGGTTCGCCGTGAAGGATGGATCGATGATCAAGGGGCAGTACGCCGAGAGAACACCAGTCACCTTGTTGGCGAGTTCGCTCGCCTTCATTCTCTCGTCCCTGACGTACCCGCGTGTGTAGAGTAGATCAATGATGCCGGCTCGAGTGGCTTTTGTCCCGATATTCGTCTCTTCCATTTTCTTTAGTAAACTACTGGGATTGTAGCGGTGAGGCGGTTGCGTGAACTTCTCGACGGATTTCACATCCTGAGCCTTTGCTCTGTCGCCGATTTTCAAGTCAGGCAGAGATCGTGATTCATCAAACATATATGGCCGGTAGAACTCAATCCAACCAAGTCTGACGATTCGGGAACCTGAGAGAAAGAATCTGTAGTTGTTGTAGTTGAAAATTATTCTGGAACTGGTTTTGAGGCTGGAGTCTGCGAAGGTGGCCATGAATCGTCGCGAAATGAGATCGTATAATTTGGCCTCTCCGCCGAACAGGGGCTTTTTCGCAGATTCGCCTGTAGGGAAGATTGCGGGATGAGCGGGGTCATCCTTGGGGCCATTGTTCGGACGAAGATCGCCTCTGGTCATCAGCTTTGTGACCAAAGATCGATATTCGGGATGAGACCCGATTCCCCGCAAGATTTCAGCATACCCGATATCAAGGGGGAGTTTCTGGCTAGATGTCCTCGGGTAAGAGATCAGCGCGTCGAGGTACAATCTCTCAGCCAAGGCAAGCGTCCTCGCCGGGGAGAAGCCAAATTGTAGATAGGACGCTGATTGAAGAGTAGACAAGTCAAATGGGTAAGGGGCTTGTTGCTGGATGTCACGCGATTCTATGCCTGTGACTTCAAGAAGAACGTCTCGACACTCGTTGCAGACCATCTGGGCCTCAGACCGAGAAGCAACCTTGTCCCTTTCGTACTCTAGTGCGAAGGTCTTGCCGTCGTGAACGATCCGGGCTTCTATTGTCCAGAATGGAACAGGGACGAAACAGGAGATCTCTTCCTCCCTTGCGACAACGAAGCCCAAAGTAGGTCCCTGCACTCTTCCTGTGCTAAGTGTGGCATAGCCTCTCCCTTGCTTCAGCGCCGACTCCGTAAGCAATCGTGACAGATTGATCCCGTAGAGCCAGTCTAGTTCATGCCTGCACTTTCCCGCGTCTACAGTGGGAAGTTCGGCCTTTAGGTCAAGCTTTTGAAACGCGAATCGAAGCTCGCGCTCGGTCATAGTACTGAATTTCATTCTAAGCGCCTTGACGGCGGCGCCGTCACATGCGTACTGCAGAATTGTATGACCGATTACAGACCCTTCAATGTCGTAGTCGCAGGCGTTGATGTAACGATCCATGTTTCTCGCAAGGGATCCTATGACACGTACCCATCGAGCTAGCCTCGTTGAAGCCTTGTCTACCAGATATTTTGGCGCCCAGTGATAATCCCAGATAGGATAGGAACTTCTACTTGATCGACCTTTCGAATCGACACTATATAGATGTCCGAGGGCTGAGCAGACTATGAGTGGCCCGGTTTTAGTATGACACTCGAAATAAGGAACACCCTGAGACTCCAATTTTCGGGGGAGATTTTCGTCGTCGAGAGCCCGAGCGACACGTAGAGCCGCATCGGGCTTCTCGCAAACGATCAGTGTCCTCATCTATTTCCATCTCTCAGGATTACGAGACAGGAACTGAGCCATCTCTCTGGCACGGTCACCGGTTTCAGGCAATGCGAGTAGACGCTTGAGAAAAGCGTCGGTTGTCAAGCTGCCGTAGGCAGCGTACCAGAGCGAGTATGCGTCATTGACTTTACGATACGCCTCCGAATGATTGCCACAAAAGCTCGTAGTGGCGTCTACAATTTTCATTCCACAGACAGCGCACTGGTCCAGATCTTATCCCTCCGTTCTCATGATACCTTTGCAGTCAGACCCTAGAGTCGGCGACTTCGGGCTATAGATATGAGTCCACATCAAATGTGCTAACAATCGCGGCTAAAGCAAACTGTTTTAACTGTATTACCGTAAAACGGTCGCCGGTAGTTCAACCATTGGCAGACAAGAGAGCTGTATTGCTAATCGTCGACGGAATGGCTGACAGGCCGCTAATTGATCATGACTACAAGACGCCTCTAGAATTCGCAAACACTCCTAATATGGACAGACTGGCCAAAGGAGGCCTAGTCGGTCAGCTTGACCCTATATCTCCCGGTATACGCGCCGGAAGCGATGTTGCAAACCTAGCCCTACTCGGATATGACCCCGCCAAGTATTACACGGGGAGAGGAGCCTTGGAGGCTCTCGGTGCTGGAATCGAGCTTCGCCCCGGGGATGTGGCGTTTCGATGCAACTTTGCCACCGTTGATGATGATTTCCGCGTCGAAGACAGACGCGCTGGACGAATCAGAAAGGGAACCTCAAAACTCGCCAAGGTGGTTGATGCGATCAAGATTGACAGCGTACCAGGGATCAAGACAATTTTCAAGGCCACAGTTGATCACAGAGCGGTCCTTGTATTGCGGGGTGAAAAGCTCTCAAGAATGATCTCCGATGTAGATCCGAAAGAAGAAGGCGCGAAGATCGCGATCTCGAGGGCACTAGATGGCAGCGAAGAAGCGAAACGAACATCTGCCGCCATCAATGAATTCGTCAAGAGATCACATGAGGCATTGCGAGAACATCCATTGAATCAAAAACGGGCCAACGATGGTGAAAGGGCCGCGAACATTGTTCTGACAAGAGGGGCTGGAACTATTCCCAATCTTCCAAGCTTCAAGTCCATGTTCGACCTCCGAGGATGTTGCATCTCCGGAACACCAATGGTGCAAGGAATAGCTATGGCCGCCGGAATGGAGGTCATGGACGTCAAGGGCGCAAGTGGCGGGATCAAGACAGACTACGAAGCAAAGGCGAAGGCAGTCATCGAAGGAAGCAAGGACAAGAACTTTGTTCTCGTCCACGTAAAAGCGCCCGACATCGCAGGCCATGATGGCGATTTCAAAGGCAAAGTCAGAACTCTGGAAGAGGTCGATGGGCTCGTAGGCCACATCATCGATGAAGTCGACATAGGGCTCAATTATGTCGCATTGACAGCGGATCACGCTACCCCCGTAGGCTATGGGGCGCATACCGGCGACCCAGTCCCAGTCATAATCGGCGGTCCAGACGTCCCTGCAAGCAGAGTTCTCAAGCTCAGCGAGGCCTCAGCCGCACGGGGAAACCTTGGAAGGATACGCGGGCTTGATCTGATGCCGATCATTACTGACCTCGTGGGCCGAAGCAGACTCTACGGCTCCTAGACAACCTGTCGGCAGCTCTCTCCTAAATCCCCTGAAAATCTGGCCGCGTACCCAGCCCTACGATTGGGTACGTTCGAGTCTAGCAATGAAATAACCGGCAGTTCTGTCTCGATGAGGATAGAAGCGTCGACAATTATTTTGGCCCTGGAGACCAGGTGAGCCAAAATCTTCCAAGATTGGACGTGCCTCGAAATCAACGTGTGCAGAGAGAAACTTCGACAACACAAGTTCATTTTCTTCAAGCGTCAGACTGCAAGTGCAGTAGAGGACTCGTCCGCCTGGCCGAACGTATTGGGAGGACTCTTCAAGCATTCTGGATTGCAGGAGGGAGAACTTCTGAACGAGCTTAGGAGAAAGGTGCCATTTCATCCGGGGGTTTCTGTCTAGAATTCCTGTTCCTGTGCAGGGTGGGTCAACAATGACGAGGTCAAAATCCGAGTTGAGTCCCAGATTTGAGGCATCTCCGATTAGAGGCGAGGCTATCTTTACTCCGAGTCTCTCCGTTTCTGACCTCCAAGAGGCCATTCTATTCCTTGAATAGTCGACAGAGATGATTCGTCCCCGATTCTTCATCAACTGAGCCAGGGTCGCAGTCTTGCCGCCGGGTGCAGCACAAAGATCCAGGACGTCGTCGCCTGGAGCAGGATCTGCAGCCTTAACCGCTAGAAAAGAGGCAAAGTCCTGAACTTGGAAGAGTCCTTTCTCGAAATACTTCGCCAGGATCGAAGGTGACCCCGTCAGTAGATGAATACCAGAATCAGCCTCAACGAGCTGGCCAGAGTTTTTTCTGAGTTCAAGGGGGAGTCTGATGCGTCCACGATTTCGCAGGGGATTGACCCGAACATATCGAGGACGTGCGGGAGAGGAAAGAATCTTGAGACCAGTCACCCTTCCGAAATGATAGAAGCAATACGAGACCCACCATGGCGGATTGTGGGTAAGAAGGCCGACCCGCTCCGTCTCGCTCATACCACTCGAAGCGTTGGGAGGCCCACTTGCGACTAGATGCCCCAGTAGATGTTCGAGCCTTGGACTTTCGAGCCCAGATGATATTTTTCTCAAGGCCCGAATCACATCAGCCTTTGAATTAGTATTGTCTGCGAAAATCATGTGGGCCGCGAGGCGGAAGAGTGCGAGGCTCCTCTTGTCAAATTGAGAGCCTGGAAACGTTGTCTGGACTGTTCTGTCCAGCAGGTCAAGTTTCGTAACCGTATCAATGACCAGTGCGAGCGCGGAAGATTTCTCGTGTCGGAGTTGAGGATCAGAAGATGCGATTCTTGACACCGCAGATCGTTCACTCTTTCCCTGTGACACAAGCAGCAAAGCTTCGCGGGCTAGTCTGAGCCTGTCCACCAGTTTCGAGTCGAGCATTTCTTGTATCCTTTCGGGGAACCTTTTTACCGATAAGGCCTTTCGGCTTGGCCCCATATGATGTCCAGCCTCGACCACTATCTAACAAAGCCTGAGCCGGCGACTCCGAAGCCCAAGGCTCTGGCGAAGACGCAGCTCGAGTTCAAGCCCGAGACACCAAACGACATGGCTCAGTCATATTTTGTCGGAGCTGGATACGACGGCGAGAGAAGAGCAGTATTCCTCAAACTCTATGATCCTGAAACCGAAAAGATACGCTTCTGGTACGATAACACTGGCCACACACCCTACTGCATCTCGAAGGACTCCGTAGAGTCACTCCAGAGAGAGAAGAAAATTGTAAACCATCCCGGCTTCCTCAGGTTTGAGACTTCTCGTCGGTACGACGCGCTCAATGCTGCCGAGATTCCTGTAACTCTCATTCATGCTGAAGACCCATTGTCTATCGGAGGCAAAGAGGACAGCATAAGGGAAAAGACTCGCGCATGGGAAGCTGATATTCGATATATTGAGAACTACATTTACGATCGCCATCTTGAACCTGGAATGATTTACTCGATTGGCAACGGTCAACTGAACGCGTCCGGGCAGACCTCAATTCCAGAGAGTGCTAAGGAAATTCTGCCCGAAGACGATCGTGAATATAGTCGACTTATGGTACGATGGCTGCGTCTTCTTGAATCGCCCGTTCCGAACTATAGAAGAGTGGCGCTCGACATTGAGGTGTTCTCTCCAATTGAGACTAGAGTACCTGATCCCGAAACGGCCGACTACAAAGTCGTAGCTGCAAGCTTCTGCGGTTCGGACAATGCACGACGGGTCCTCCTTCTGCGAAGGCCCGGCGTAGCTGATGGATCATCCAATCAAGTCCAAGGACTGGACGTTGTATACTTTGACAGAGAATACGATCTTCTTGCTGCAATATTTGAAACGTTGATGGACTATCCATTTGTATTCACCTTCAACGGAGATGACTTCGATCTAAGGTATCTCTATCACCGCGCCTTGAAGCCTGAGTTGGGATTTCTTAGAGATCAAGTTCCCATAGAGCTTGGTAGAGACGCTGCCAGTGTGAAATACGGAATTCATTTGGATCTCTACCGATTCTTCTTCAACAGGTCAGTCCAAGTTTACGCCTTTGGCAATAAGTACCGGGAAGTGACTCTTGACGCGATCGCTGACTCACTTCTCGGAGAAGGAAAGCTAGAGACATCAGCATCGATCTCGAATCTTAGTTACAACGAACTCGCCTCCTATTGCTTCCGGGATTCGGAGCTGGTCATGGAACTCACACTTTTCGATGGTGAAATTGTGATGAAATTGATCAATGCACTTTCGCGCATAAGCGTACTTCCCATGGAGGACATGTCCCGACAAGGGGTGTCTGGTTGGATCAAAAGCATGATGTACAAAGAGCACCGAGAAAGGAAGTACCTGATTCCTCGAGCTGATGAGATAAAACAAGCCAAAGGCGAGACTGAAACCACCGCAATAATCAAGGGCAAAAAGTACAAGGGCGGCATGGTCATCGAACCCGTTCCAGGGGTACACTTTTCAGTGGCTGTGCTAGATTTCGCATCGCTCTATCCTTCCATCATTAAGACATGGAACCTAGGCTATGAGACAATTCTTTGTAGCCATCTCGATTGTAAGACGAACAAGATTCCCGACACCAAACATTGGGTCTGCACGCACAAGAAGGCAATGGAGAGCGAATTAGTCGGATCATTGCGCGATATCAGGATCAAATGGTACAAGCCACTTTCGAAAGAGCGAACGCTCTCTCCGGATATGGCAAGTTGGTATCAAGTTGTACAGAATGCCTTGAAAGTTGTATTGAACGCAAGTTATGGCGTCTTTGGGTCAGATCGGTTCGCCCTGTATTGCCCTCCACTAGCAGAGTCAACCGCGGCGATAGGAAGATACGCGATAAGTCAGACAATTGACGAAGCTCAGAAACTTGGAATTGAAGTATTCTACGGAGACACCGACTCGATTTTCTTGGGTTTCCCTGGTCAAGCAAAGCTGGACGCCCTAATTCAATGGTCAAAGAAAGCCCTGGGCATGGAACTTGAAGTCGACAAGACGTACAGGTACGTGGCCCTGAGCAACAGAAAGAAGAATTACCTTGGAGTTCACCCCGATAATCGGGTCGACATCAAGGGACTTACAGGCAAGAAGAGGCACATACCAGAATTTCTTAAATCAACCTTTGTGCAGCTCATCGAGATTTTGGGCGAGGTGAAAACCCAAACGGACTTCGAGGAGGCCCGGATGAGGATACTGAATCTAGTCACGTCAACGTATGCGAAACTCCGCAACATGGATTTCACACTAGACGAGTTGGCCTTTAGTATAGTAATTGGAAAGTCGATCGCTAGCTACACGAAGACAACTCCACAACATGTCAAGGCAGCTAGGCTCCTTTCTCGAGGGAAACCCACCGAACAAGGGTCGGAGCTGTCCCACTATGTCGATTCAAACGTGGATAAGCGAGAAGCGCTGCCGAAAGATGATCTAGAAACAGAAGTGGGTGCAGGGGATCTGGTTCGTTTTGTCAAGGTACGAGGTGGAAAGGGAGTGAAGCCCATGTCGCAAGCCAAAATCCATGAAATCGACGTTGAGAAGTACATGGAGTACTTCCGATCCACGTTTGAGCAGGTTCTAGACGCAGTAGGCCTCGACTACGAAGAGCTCACCGGCGCGAAGAAGCTGACATCTTTCTTTTCCGGAGCTTAGGATCTTTTTGCTTACGATAATTCCCGTCAAAGGGATTCCAGATATTGAGTCGGGGAACGATCTAGGCGAGATAATTGTTTCCAGGCTGAAGGATCAGGGAGAGGAATTTCAAGACGGTGATGTCACAGTAGTTTCTCAGAAAGTTGTGTCAAAAGCGGAAGGCCGAGTCGTTAACCTGACTAAGGTGACGCCTTCACCGTTCGCATCCTTTATCGCCAAAGAAGCAGGAAAGGACCCGCGTCAAGTCGAGATTATCCTTCGAGAGACCCGAAAGATCATTAGGATGAAAGCGGGACATTTGATCACTGAAACAAGGCACGGATTCATTTGCGCGAACGCCGGGGTCGACGCCTCGAACGTCGCAAGAGGGAAGGACATCGTTACACTGTTACCGTTGGATCCTGACGCCTCCGCCGACCGAATTGGCAAGACTATCAGGAAGCTTACGGGAAAAGCCGTGCCGGTAATCGTAACCGACACGTTTGGTAGGGCATGGAGGATGGGCCAGGTCAACTTCGCCATAGGAATCTCAGGGATGAAGCCAATCCACGACTACAGGGGATTGAGGGATATTTATCGTCACACGCTTCATGTGACTGAAATAGCTGTCGCAGACGAACTCGCCTCAGCAGGTGAATTGGTAATGAACAAATCTGACAAGGTCCCAGTTGCACTAGTGAGAGGATACAGATTCAGGCGTGGCAAGGGCACGGGGAAGGACCTTCTGAGACCTGAAGAATTGGACCTATTCAGATAAGTCCAACATACCTCGATAACTGGCCAAGTCTTAATGATACCGGGAATAGATCGGGAAGACGATTTAGAATGACAATGGAGCCGATCAAGCCCCCAATGCCCGTACACGTACGAGATATCCAAAATTTCGCGCGCCTAGCACTGGCCCTAACAGAAGGATCCCAAATAATCTGGAGCTTCAAACACAAATCCAGCAACATACTAGCGTTCTTCACCGCATACATGTACTGGGACGGAGACATTCCAATCTTGGCCTACACAGAAGCCGATTTTGACGAGAACAAACCCTTCCTCGCCTACAAGAGCGACTCACCCAAAGGCGAAGAATGGCAGTTCTCCGACGAAGCTGACGATACCCGATACAAATACGCCTCGCTAATCAACGTGAAAAACCTGCCAGACGCCTTCACAAAGAGCATCGAAGGCGACTTTCCGGATGCCCCTGATCCCGTTCTGACAGAGCTTCAAGATGCGAAGTCCTTGGCGAGGGTTCTGCTCACACTCTCCATGCGAGATGGCAACGTCTTTCCCCTGTGGCACTTCCGCAGAGGAGATAGACACATACTAGGCAACTGCATACCCTTCGAACACTACTACGACTCCGACGCTCTCCCAATCTTCTTCTATACCGCAACGATGAGCCCACCTTCCGGACCGTTTCTCAAGTATCTGGCAGCAAAACCACACGGCGAGAGACTTGAATTCACAAACGCCGCTACGGATGCAAAATACTTTTACACGAAGGTCATTGAGGTCATCGACTTCCCACTCTTTCCGAAATAGACTAGGGCCAAAGACTTTTCAGCAGTAGACATTCTCTCAAGACTACTGATATCGTCTTGCCAAGGGAAATCAGAGTCGCCATCGCCGGAATCGGAAACTGCGCCTCAAGCCTCATCCAAGGAACAGAATTCTACCGCGCCGCCCAAAAGAAAACTGGACTGATGAACGAGAAAGTTGGACCGTACAAAGTTTCAGACATACGGTTCGTTGCCGCGTTTGACATCGACGAGAGAAAGGTTGGGAAGGACTTGTCAGAAGCAGTCTACGCAGAACCAAACAACACGAGAAAGATTGTTCAAGTGCGCCCCACCGGAGTCAAGGTCCAGATGGCCCAACCGCTAGACGGAATATCCCCGACCGCCGGCGACAAGGTGCGGCCAAGCAAGACGAAGCCGTCTAACATTGCCAAGGTTCTAGAGGACACCAAGACTGATGTTCTGGTTAACCTGACTCCAACAGGCGCCTCAAAGGCCAGCGATATGTATGCCCAAGCGGCACTGCAAGCGGGCCGAGCATTCATCAATGCTACGCCAGCAAAGATAGCCTCGAACAAGGCGTGGCAAGCCAAATACAAGAAAAAAGGAACCCTGGTCGTCGGAGATGACATCATGGACCAGATTGGCTCAACCATCCTCCACAAGAACCTCTTATCCTTGCTCGTGAACAGGGGAACACAGATCGGGGAAACATACCAGCTCGACATAGGCGGCGGAACAGAATCACAACTCGCTCTCGACAAGAAGAGATACGAGATCAAGCGGGGAATAAAGACCGCCGCTGTCGCTGCCGCTGTACCTTACAAGTTCCCAATAGTCGCAGGGTCCTCTGATTTCGTGGATTTCATGGAGAATCGCAGGACAAGCTATTTCTGGATCAAGGGCGAATACTTCGCAGGAACAGACTTCACCCTCGACATGCGCATATCGCTCGAAGACGGACCAGCGTGCGCGGGAATTCTAACGGATGTCATAAGAATGGTGAAGCTCGCGGAGGAGAAGGATCAGACCGGAGCACTAGACGCGGTCTCATCCTACGGGTTCAAAGCACCACCGAAACGCGTGCCTCTGGAAAACCTTAACCAAGAGCTGGGCTGGGTGCCGAAGGGTCCAAGGCCGAATTGAGGCGGAACAGCCAGAAACCGTTCAAAGACCGAATCCTACAATCCTCACACTCTAAAAGAAGCCGGATCGTTCTCGCCATCGATGTCAGCGATGGCGCACCTACAGAACTGACCGACCGTGCAACAGATCTACTTGAACAAACCCGCCAGTCAATATGCGCGGTGAAGTTCGGACGCCAGACAGTCGTAAGCATCGGCCCAGAAAGAACCACTAAGCTGCTAAGGAAAATACACCGTAGTGGGCTCGCGACGATAATAGACGACAAGCTGAACGATATCGACGAGACAAACGCGGCGATTACACGAGTTTATCACAATCTCGGATTCGATGCCATAACCATCAACCCATTCACGGGATGGAAAGGAGGCCTTGACACCACCTTCCAACTCGCCCACGAACGTGGAATGGGGCTTCTAGCGCTCGTTTACATGAGCCACTCCGGAGCCTCTGAAGGATATGGCCAGAAAGTCTTTTCAAACCCCAGATCCAAAAAACCCAGACTCGAGTTCGAAATCTTTGCCGAGAGAGCAGTCAAGTGGAAGGCCGACGGGGCGATAGTAGGCGCAACCCGGCCCAACATAGTTCGGAGAGCCAAAGAAATACTCGGGACGAGCGTGCCTATCTTCTCACCCGGCGTTGGGACACAGGGCGGAGAAATAAGACGCTCCCGCAAGGCAGGAACAGATTATTTCATAATCGGAAGATCAATCACAACAGCAAAGAACCCAGGAAAGGTCACAGAGGAATTCGCAAAAGCTTCCGTTGTCTTAGACAACTAGACTTGGCCAGGCTGCCAGAGCTCGCGTCGTAGAAGATCCCGGACCGCCGCCCTAATAGCATCGCTCCTGCTATGATAGATTCCCGCCTTAACCAGCTGGTCAACATCGTCGATCAGTTTCTCCGGAAGCTTAACGGTGACTAGCTTCAAGCGACAGCAAGGGCTCTCTGAGGCTTAAGAGGAATAAGGGTTTCCCCGGTTTTCCGAAAACGTATTTATCCAGCAAAATCGTACGGAAGCGGTGACAAATTATGGGCGGCGCTAAGAAGAAAAGCATGGCACAGATGGAAAAGACCCAGGACCAGACGGACAAGAAGGATGAACCCGGATCGAAAAAAGGTAAGGGAAAGACAGTTGTTGAAAAGAGGCCTAGAGGATTGCAAAGCCCCGACACCTCCGACCCCAAGTTCCTAGCTGAGGTCCAGAAGATGGGAGCAATTACCCCATTCTCAATAGCATCGCAATTCAATCTGAGGCTGAGTGTGGCGAAGGATTTGCTGGAGGACTTAGAGAAGAGGCGGCTCGTGCGGCTCGTGGGCGGCAATGCAAGAATTAGAATCTATCAGCCTGCCGCTGCCTAGACCTTTCTTATCGTTATCACTGTACCCTCCTTCAGCTGCTTGAAGAGTTCCAACCCGCTGGTTATGCGGCCCAAGAGATTAACAGGGCTGTAGGGCCTCGTCGGCCCGTAGAAAACACAGACCGCATCGCCCTGCGGCCAATAGCCCACTGATCCCACTTCCATATTGCTACGAGGCTTCTCACCCGGCGCCTTCACTGTGACCTGGAAATAGATCTCTTCCCCGTACCTAACCGCCCGACCATTAACTGGAAGATTGCGAAGCAGAGCATCAGAGGTTCGAGGGGACGCGAACCTAAAGAACTCCCCCTGAGCCTCCCCCAAACCTTCGATCAAAAAAGCGACCTTTGGTCGCGAAACCTCTGATGCTGGTCCCTGTGACAAACCCCTTTCACTCCCCGGTGAACCAAGTTATATAGCTCGCTCAGGGCGCACCGCCGACAAAGCGAGTTCGAATGAAACGAGTTATCATTATTGGGGCAGCCGGCAGAGATTTCCACAACTTCAACATGGTCTTCCGGAACTCGCCCGACCATGAAGTAGTCGCATTCACAGCAGCCCAGATCCCCGGAATAGAAGGAAGAACGTACCCACCAGAGCTAGCTGGACCAAGATACCCGAAAGGAATACCCATATTCGCGGAGAAAGAACTTCCTCGCCTCATCAAAGAACTGAAAGCCGACCTTGCGATACTGTCCTACAGCGACCTCTCGTACGCAGAGGTCATGCACATCGGGTCGTCGGCACTAGCTGCGGGGGCGGACTTCCAGTTGCTTGGCCCCAAGAACACCATGCTTGGCTCAAGATTACCAGTGGTCTCCGTTGGTGCAGTCCGAACGGGGGCTGGCAAGAGCACCGTCTCGAGAAAAATCTCCCTAACCCTCCGAGACGCCGGCAGGAAAGTCGTAGTAATTCGACATCCTATGCCGTACGGCGACCTCACGAAGGAAGGAGTTCAGAGATTCGCCTCCTTCGAAGACCTAGACAAAGCGGACTGCTCGATCGAAGAGAGAGAGGAATACGAACCACACATTGAACACGGGTTCGTCGTCTACGCAGGCATAGATTACGAACAGATCCTGCGATCTGCTGAGAAAGAAGCAGACATCATCCTGTGGGATGGAGGAAACAACGACATACCTTTCATCCAACCAAACGTCCACTTCGCGGTCCTAGATCCGCTACGTCCCGGGGACGAACTGACACATTATCCAAGTGAGGTAAACGTCAGACTCGCCAATGTCGGAATCATCAACAAGGTCAATGTCGCAGAACCGAAAAACATTCAGCTGGTGGAATCGAATCTGAAGGTGTTGAACCCCACAGCCATCGTGATCAAGACCGCGTCAGAGGTTACGGTGGACAAGCCTGAGCTTGTCAGAGGAAAGCGAGTCCTGGTCATAGAGGACGGTCCAACCGTCACCCATGGTGACATGGCTTATGGAGTCGGATACGTTGCCGCGAAATATTTCCACGCCAAAGAAATCGTGGATCCGCGCAAGTATGCAGTGGGAATCGTGAAAGACATCTTCAGAAAATACACTCATGTCACCGAAGTTCTGCCTACTGTGGGGTACGGTAACCAGCAGATCCGAGACATGGAGGCCACCATAGCTCGAGTAGATTGCGATACCATTATGATAGCGACGCCCGCTGATATTAGGAGAATCATCAAGTTCCCCAAGCCGACTGTTAGAGTCGGCTACGAGCTGAAGGAACAGACGAAACCAGACATCAAGGACGTTCTTCACACCAAAGGGATCATCTAGATTTCCCAAACGCTAGGCAATCGTCTTCCGCAACGTCTCAGCCACATATTCTATCTCGGTTTCTCCCAGCCTAGGATGAACAGGCAACGAAAAGACTTGCCTGGACGCTTTCTCAGTCTCAGGCAATCGCCCTCTCCGAGCGATATTCGAGTCCCGGTATAGTGGAGTAGAGTGTACTGGTGATGAATAGTAGACCCCTGCTTCGATGTTCTTGTTCCACAGCTTATCCACGATCTTGTTCCGTTTCGCGGCGTTCACGCCTCTCAACCGTACAGTGTACAGGTACCAGCTGTGCTTTCGACCATCCGGCTCCTTAGGCAATAGCAGTTTTCCAGTCATGTTCAACTTCTCAGTAGTCAGCTCGGCATTCTTCCGTCTCTTTTCAAGGAAGGAAGGCAGTTTCTTCAGCTGCGCATACCCGATTGCTGCCGCAATCTCCGTCATGTGATAGTTGTGACCTGGTCTAACAGTCCAGTAAGGTCGTTGCTCTCCATGAGAGCGAACCATTCTCAGAGCCTGCGCGTATCCATCATCGTTGGTCGTAACCATTCCTCCTTCGCCGGTTGTAATGTTCTTGCCAGCGTAGAAACTGAAACAGGTCATGTCGGCGATTGAGCCGATTTTCTTCCCGTCGAACTGGGCGCCGTGAGCCTGGGCCGCGTCCTCAATGGTGACAATGTCCTTCCCACGGGCCAGGTTCATTATGCCGGAAATGTCAGATGGAAGGCCATAGAGATCTGTTGGAATGATCGCCTTCGTCTTTCGTGATACACACTCCTCGACACTTTCAATCCTGATACAATATGTGTCCTTATCGATATCAGCGAAAACAGGGGTTGCACCAGTGAGCACGACGGCGTTGGCGGCGCCGACAAAAGTAAACGAGGGAAGAATTACCTCGTCGCCGGGACCAACGTCTGCAGCGAGAAGCGAGGCGTGTAATGCTGCTGTCCCATTCACTACCGCGACAGCATGCTTTGCACCAACGAACTTTGCGAAGCTCCTTTCAAATTCTAGAACTCGAGGCCCCATTCCGCTCTTATCGGTCAGGATTCCACTCCGTAAGACTTCTACAGCCGCGTCGATCTCTTCTTTTCCAAGAAACGGTTGATTGATCCTGATCAGTTCACGCAAGTGTTCAGCTTGACTCCAGTTTTCAGCGTCGTACTCTCTGGTGCCTAAAAGTGTTGGCCCAAAACAAATGCTCCCCACCAAGTTCTCTCAAGTTGAAATTTCGAAAATAGGAAAAATCTCGCAGAAGAAAGATGCCATTGAGAACTCACGACGGCCTGAATTCTCTTGTCTAGATTTAGACGGTTAGAAGGAAGCAAATCGTCGGAAATGAGTCTGTAACAAGGAAATAGAGCCGCATAACCCGTCTAGGCCAAGTTTACTTCCGGTTTCGGACTCCTAGTGCTTGATAAATTTTATATTGCACGCGAAATCTCTCGCCCGGCGAGAGTCGGGGACAAAGAAAAAAATTGTCATCAGAATTAGCAGGCCAGCAAGTAATTATTCTAAGAGAAGGAACTTCGAGAAGCCGCGGCCAGGACGCGCTAAAAGCGAACATCATGGCTGCAAAAATAATCGCCGAATCGGTCCGATCCTCGCTGGGACCTAAGGGCATGGACAAAATGCTCGTCGACGGATTCGGGGATGTGACCATCACGAATGATGGAGCGACGATACTCGACGAGATGGAAGTTCAACATCCTGCCGCCAAGATGATGGTAGAAGTTGCAAAGACCCAAGACGATGAGGTGGGCGATGGAACAACTACGTCTGTCGTCGTAGCCGGAGAGCTGCTCAAAAAGGCCGAAGAGCTCATCGACCAAGGAATCCATCCGACAATCATCGTCGACGGATACAGGCAGGCTTCGATCCGAGCATTACAATTGCTCGATCAGATCGCGATCAAGATCGACCCAACTGACAAAGCGATGCTGAGGAGAGTGGCTGAGGTCTCACTGGCGAGCAAGATTCTCGCCGAAGACAAGGAAGCAATGGCGGAACTCGCGGTAAACGCAATTCTCCAGGTTGCCGAAAAAACTCCTGACGGATACAAGGTAGACATCGATGATGTAAAGGTAGAGAAGAAGCCCGGCGAGTCGTTGACTGATACCGCTCTGATCAAGGGAATAGTTCTCGACAAGGAAATTGTTCATCCTGGCATGCCAAAGAGAGTGGAAGATGCGAAGATCGCACTAGTTGACGCTCCATTAGAGGTTGAAAAGACGGAGTTCGATGCAAAGATCAATATCGAAAATCCTGAACAAATGAAATCGTTCCTCGATGAGGAGGAAAAAATGCTCAAGGACATGACCGACAAGGTTGCAGACTCGGGGGCGAATGTCCTGCTCTGTGAGAAAGGAATAGACGACGTCGCGCAACACTATCTCGCAAAGAAGGGAATACTGGCAGTCAGACGAGTAAAGCAGTCGGACATGGAGAAACTGGTGAAAGCAACCGGGGGAAAAGTTGTCAGCAATGTAAACGATCTGAGACCCGAAGATCTGGGATTCGCGAAGCTAGTTGAGGAACGGAAGGTTGCAGACGACAAGATGACGTTTGTCGAAGGAAGTAAGAATCCCAAGGCTGTCACGATCCTCGTGCGCGGTGGGAGCGAACGACTTGTTGACGAGGCTGAAAGAGCGATTCACGATGCACTGTGCGTTGTGCGCGATGTTGTACTTGACCCAAGAGTCGTGGGAGGTGGAGGTGCCCCAGAGGCAGAAGTTGCACGAGCACTCAGAGACTATGCGCAGAAACTCTCCGGAAAAGAACAATTGGCGGTTATAGCGTTTGGCGAGGCCCTCGAAACCCTGCCTACAGCGCTGGCCGAAAACGCGGGCATGGACCCGATCGACATTCTCGTCCAGCTCCGAGTCGCCCACGAGAAAGGACAGCTTTGGGCCGGGGTCGATGTTTACGAATCCAAGGTCGCTGATCTCAAGGAAAAAGGCATCCTTGAACCAGTGGGAGTAAAAGTACAAGTGATAAAATCGGCGGCTGAGGCAGCGGGCATGATACTGAAAATCGACGACGTGATCGCTGCAGCGAAATCAAGCGCCGGTGGCCCAGGCGGTCCGAAGGGAAAGGACGAGGGTGACGACGAGGGAAGCAGCGATTACTAGAGAGCCCGACAGCATCGAGATCGGACCCCCAAAACTCACACGCTTCGAGAAAGCGAGAGTAGTAGGGGCTAGGGCTCTCCAGATATCTATGGGAGCGCCTGTTCTTCTCGATCTGAAGCAGGATCGACTTTCGCCTATTGACGTGGCTCTGCTGGAACTGGACGAAGGCGTTCTCCCTATCAGCATACGTCGCTCATTGCCTGATGGGACAAGCCAGAATATTCCCCTGAAGTGGCTCCTTCACCCTGTTGAGGAAGAGAAGAAGCCTCGGTCAAAGAAGGAAGACGAGTAATCATTCAACCAGCTGAGGAGCCGGTCCTCGCCGGAGGGGTAAGCGCTGAGGACGAACGATTTTCGTTAATGGCGGCTCTAGCCGCAATGGTAATACTGTCCGTCGTCGCGAGCATGGCTTACGTCTTTGGCGTGAACCCTTTCGCAGCTAGTTTCAACATCTCGTTTGTCTACTTGCCGACGGCCGTTCTGATTATCGGGCCGTTTCTGGCGAGAAGGAGGAGAAAAACCGCCGAGTCCAGCTAGTTAACAGGTGGGTTATGAGGCAGCTTGATAGTCATAACGTAAGCATCAGCACCATCATGATAATAGTGCGTTGCAACTCTAGAGGTATCAAATCCCATGTTCTTGTAGAGTCTTACCGCGTCTTCGTTGGCGGTTCGAACCTCGAGGAAGCACTCTTCCGCTCCATGTAGCTCCAATGCCTTCATTGCGGCAAGAACCAGTTCTTTTCCAATTCCCTGTCGTCTGAAATCAGGCATCACGGCAACTGAGACTACGTGTCCTTTTCTGACCATTCTGAATCTGCGGACATCTGAGAAGCCGAACTCGAGTCTGCACATGATGTATCCAGCGACCTTGCGCTCCTTCTCTGCAACTATGAACGCTTCGGGACAGCTCTTGTAAACCTCCATGAAAAAGTACGGGCTATAGTTTTCGGGGAGACATACCCTGTTGATCTCGATAACAGATGAGAGATCGTCCGGGTGAAACGGACGCAACAGGTATGGCGCTTCGAGCATCTCTCTTTCTAAGATAGTTGGGAATCTTGATGTATAATATCTTGTCGTCGAATTCGATAATTTCTCGCGTTTTGACAACATGTTTAAATCGCTCAGAACGGAGCGAGCCGCGAAAGACAGGCGACTCTTGAGTGAGTGATGCGGCCCCAACGCCGACTGCTTTACCGGCGAG
>WNGD01002488.1_pt1 | contig 31741 bp, 29 predicted proteins | sample 5400671 | NCBI WGS metagenome assembly WNGD01 (sample SAMN13153369, study PRJNA577476) | soil metagenome | isolation source: 40 cm soil or saprolite under grassland replicate 2 | place: USA:California | collected 2016-06-15
ACTCGATAAGTTTGCTGACACCAACCTTTTCAGTAATCCAGCGACTCTGCGCATCGCTGCGCTGATCAGCCCAGATAATGCAGGGACGCAGCACATGCCGCTGCTCATCAAGAAGCACAACGCCATGCATCTGACCAGAAAGTCCAATGCCACGTACGTCAGCAGGCTGTATTCCGTGACTGGCAGCCGCACTCAGACAGGCACGAATGGCAGAAATAGTCGCCTGCCACCACTCGGCTGGATCTTGTTCAGCCCAGCCGGGATGGGGATGATACAGCGGATAATCGAAAAAAGCATCGGCTAAGACATGCCCATCATCCACTGCAAAGAGGGCCGCTTTAACACCGGTAGTACCCAGATCAATACCAAGCAGTGCCTGCATCTCCTGCTCCTTTGTAATTATTCACCACTTCGCTCCTTTGCTCTGCGTCATACGATCATGACGCTCCTGGTATCTGAAAACACTCGTAGATGGGTAATCGTTTACATACCCTATCCTGAATTGTACGCTAAAAAAGTCACTTTGGGAAGAAGCGAAAGACAAAAAATGGAGCATAAGCAATTATGCTCCAAATTTCCGTCAAAAGAAAAGAAAGGAAACACCAGTTCCGGCTCTTCCTGAGAGAAAGGGAGAATGGGCCGATGCAACCATCTGAAGAATTGAGGGCACCCCTAGAGAATGAGTAGAGGAACTCAAGTATGCCAGAACCGGCTGTATTGACTGTAACCTGATCCATGAAGATCATATGATGGCCAACGTCCTCGCACTTCCTGAGCACACCACGTCATTGAAAGGGTCTGGGCCGACCTTCCATGAGCCATTCAAAAAGCGTGACGAAGAACGGCTGCCTGTCCTCACCAAGTCTTGCACAAGACGGTTCGAGAGCTCTCTTAAGAGTCGAGAAACATATTTCCAGTTGACAAATTTTTCTGAAAGAGTACTATTCTTCCACTGGATGACATGGTATAATGTTTTAGATTACGTTTCTTCCTGATGATTCTCCCATGGTGCTCCAAGAGGAGGTGCAAGGATGGCAGATCTCGTTGGACAACAGCTAGGCAACTATCGCCTCATCCGCCTGCTGGGGCAGGGCGGCTTTGCGGAGGTGTATTTGGGTGAGCACATACATCTGGGTACACAGGCCGCCATCAAGCTGCTCCATACGCAACTGGCCAGCGAGGGTGCAGACGCCTTTAAGAGGCTCGTACGATTGCTCGTCTGGTGCATCCACATATTGTGCGCGTCTTCGACTTCGGGATCGAAGGAGAGACCCCCTACCTGGTCATGGACTATGCCCCCTATGGAACGGTGCGCAAGCGGCATTCCAAGGGTGTTGCACTACCCCTTCCCACGATCCTTGGCTACGTCAAGCAGGTCGCGGATGCCTTGCAGTACGCCCATGACGAGCACTTCATCCACCGCGACATCAAACCGGAGAACCTGCTCGTAGGGCGACGCCAGGAGATCTTGCTCAGCGACTTCGGCATCGCCCTAATTGCCCAAACCTCTCGCTCCCAGAATCTGCAGGACGTAGCAGGCACGGCGAGCTACATGGCTCCAGAACAATTTCAAGGCAAGCCTCGCCCGGCCAGTGATCAGTATGCGCTGGCAGTGATGGTCTACGAATGGCTCACGGGAGCGTGTCCCTTTCACGGCTCCTTTACCGAGGTCGCCAGCCAGCATCTCTTCATGCCTCCCCCTCCCTTGCAAGGGAGGTCGTCAAGCATCTCGCCTGCCCTAGAGCAAGTTGTGCTGACCGCCCTCGCCAAAGACCCCCACCACCGCTTTGGCAGTGTACAAGCCTTTGCTACGGCGTTCGAGCAGGCCAGCCAGATCACCGATGCGATGCTCCAGCTTCATCCGATACAGTCCCCAATGGAGCTAGCCTCCTCACCCAGCGAGTTGGTCATTCCAACGGAACAGGTCACTCCCCCAGGCCCGACGTCCATTCCAACCAACCTACCAGCCTCATCAAGCCAAACGGCAACACCCACGGAATTGGTCACACCACCCAGCCAGGCATCCGCGCCTCTAACGGAGCTAACTTCTCCCGCAAATCAGGCCACGACTCTTCCAACAGGAGTAGCTCTTCCCTCCTATCCATCTCATGTGCTACCTGGTGAGATGCCTCCGTCGCAAGTGCCACAACGAGGCATCTCCTGGCGTACTGCCATAATTGGATTGGCAGGACTGGCTGCCCTAGGTGTGACAGGCGGTGGCGCTGCCTGGCTGACATACTCTCGTAGTTCCGGTACTACAAGGAATTCCAGTACTGGTGGTACTACTCAGATCACTTGGTCCAGCGAGAATGATGTTTCCGGGGCCTACCAGCAAATGGTCGACAACTACAACAGAACCAACAAAGAAGGCATCCATGTGACGTGGGTTAACGGACCAGCCAGCGTTGACCAATTGCTCACTAGCTACAGTAACACGCTCCAAGCACGCCGCAGTACCTTCGATGTGATGTCTTTTGACACCGTTTATACTGCCGCATTCGCCCAGAACCAGTGGATAACAGCTCTCGATGACAAATGGCCACAGAGTGAGCGTGCCAACTACTTCCCAGGAACTATCAAGGGTAGTACTTTCAACGGCAAAGTGTGGGCTGCTCCATTCCATACAGATGTAGGTCTCATCTACTATCGCACTGATATCGTCTCTACCCCTCCAAACTCCTGGGATGATTTGGTCAGCATAGCCACACAAAATGCATCTAAATCGAAGTATGGCTATGTTTGGCAGGGCGCACAGTATGAAGGACTGACCTGCGACTTTGTTGAAGTCTTACATGGCTACGGTGGTGATGTGTTGGATCCAAACGACCCAACTAAGGTCGTGGTCAACAGTCCAGAAGCATTGCAGGCCCTCACACGGATGGTAAGTTGGGTCGGGGCTATCTCGCCTACTGCTACCACTACGTATATGGAAGAGACTTCACGCTCTGTTTGGCAGAACGGCGATGCCATCTTTATGCGAAACTGGCCGTATGCGTACTCTTTAGGAAATGATCCTGCGTCGTCAAAAATTGCTGGCAAGTTTGAAATCCATTCCATGCTCTATGGTGGCAGCAATACAACTGGACATTCCTGCACTGGTGGCTGGAATCTTGCGATCAACGCATTTTCTAACTCTGATAAACAAGACGCTGCGTGGAAGTTTATCCATTATCTGCTTGGGCCAGAAGCACAAAAAATCGGAGCAACTATAGGGGCGTGGACTGTCACATTACAGAGCATTTACGATGATGCTGATGTACTGGCGAAGCAGCCGCTCTTCTCCAAGCTCAAGCCTATTCTACAAACTTCCTTGCCACGTCCAGTTGTCCCAAAGTACCCTGATATCTCTGCTGCCATTCAATTGCGTGTACATAGCGCACTTACGAAGCAAAGCAGCCCGAGTGATGCGTTGAATGCCCTGCAATCTGATTTACAAGGTATCGTGTCCCGGTAACTTTCAAAGTAACTGTTGCAGGGCGGCAATAATTCCTAGTGGGTCAGTTGCCAAGTCCTGGGCATTAGGCGACTCTCTTGTAGTAGCGAACTGAACGAATGCGCTGTGGGAGGACGTAACGGGTCGTGGCTCCTGAGCCACCAAGGCGGTGCCGACGAGCAGAAGCTCGATCACGGCGGGCGTGGCGTTTGCCTCCCCAGATGAACGGCGTGGGATGTTGATGCCAGCCATCAGTATCACGTGTTTTTAGCCTGTTTCCTCATCTCTTTTCGTCCTCTCATCTCGCCTCTAGAGTGGTCTTCACTTTCCGTCTTTCTCCGTCTTTTCTTGTCTTTCTCCGACGTTGTTACTGTCAATGCTACTGTCAACTTTTTCCCTTAAGCGGCAATCTTTCGCCCATTGTTGTAGCCCGATGTGTATCGATGTACGCTGTTTTTCGAGAGAAACGTGTGTCTATTTTCTCTACTGCATCCCATTTTCATGCTTTGTGAGATCATGACAGACGCTCTTTTCAACAACGGCCTGATGAGCAACACGTGTACATCCACTCTACAGTAGAGAGCAAAATGATCACAATAGTGTCACCCTGGCATAGCGGGACTACACAATAACATCACGGAGGGCATTTCGCCTGTAAATAGCAAATTTTCATCCGCTTCTCTGTCTGTAACAGACATCGCGCTTCCTAACTCATAGCAAGGCCCTCCCAGCTAGGAAATGCCCTCGAGTTCCGAGAGGAGTCGTGCTAGTTTTGTGATCATAAACCGATACCATGTGATGGCTTTGTGAAGTTCAGAGGCTATACTACCTTGAGAGAATGGGTTCCCTTTGCCCTTTGGTGATACTCCTTCCAAGTGAAGCATGAGCCCCACACGGAAAGACCTGCGCCCCGGCTGAGTCTGGTGTTCAAGAGGCACCAGGCAGGGTTCTTCGCTCAGAAAAGAGACCGCGATGTATAGAGCCATCCGAAAGTACATCCTTCTGCCGGGGACACGGGAAGAATTTCTGCAACGCGTGCACGAACGCTTTGTGCCTCTCATCAGCCAGCTGCCTGGCTTCATTACCTACGAGGCCTGGCCAGTCGGCCCCGACCAGGTGGTCACCGGCAGTATCTTTGACACGCGAGCGCAAGCCGAAGAATCCATTCTCCGAGCGCTGCGCTGGGTGCAAGAGAACGTTATCGAACTCATGCAAGGGTTGCCCGCCCTGACCATGGATCAGGTGCAAGCCTCAAGCATACCTGCTCGTTTCCTAGACACGCCCACCTGTCACGTTGAAAAAGCGCTGGTGCTCGATCTCCGCTTTGAGGTTCTTCACCCAAGTGTCTTGGGCAAGCAAGCCTATACTGATCCTCACATTGCCGAGATGGTGAGAGCCATCCACACCTTCTTAGTCCAGATGAGGGCAGATCCGGCCAGGCAAGACAAGGTCGTCTATCGATTTGATCGAGATATTCGTCCAGAAGTAGAAGCCAAAGCGCTCTATGTAGCTGATCATGTTCTGTTGATCAAACGGGGGAGCAGGCTGGTGGGATATGCCGAGATCAATCGAGACACGAATGCCTGGCTCAGAAGAGATCGCTATGAGGGCGATATCCTGGTGGATCCGGCAGCCTATCAGCGAGATGAAGAGGGCCAGCGTGTTGAGAAAGGGATTGGGGAACAAGGACTGCTCGAACTGCGCCGACAAGCCCGCAAGCTTGGGGTCAAAGACATTGAACTGGATGTGTATCTGGGCAATCAGCCGATGCACCATTTTCTGGATCATTTGATCGCATCGCGACGCACCGCTTACCATTCACCAAACACGAGATGACCTATGGACGACCGTTGGATTCGACGTACCTGTTATCTTGCTAAGATGCTTCAGGTGTTTCGCATAAGGAGAGAAAATTTCCTGCTTGCAAGACAGAGCTCGCTCCGTGTTTCAATGTGTCCAAGAGCGAGCAGGACCTTCGTTTGGGAGGTTTGCTGTGTGAAGGAGGAGAGGTTTCTCCCAGCAAGGATGAACCAGCTGGATACAAAGCCTTGGCATCCGGCTCGTAGGAAAGGAGTTCGACGCACCATGGGGATAAACGTCTTGCCAGTAGGAAGTCTGGTCTATGTGACGAGTTATAGCCCCTTCCGGGGACTCAGAGGGACCATCAGGACAGTGCATACGATTGCTCCTGGTCCTGATGAGCCTTTTTGTTTCTATCTGGTCACTCTCCAAGGAGCAAGGGTGAGGGAACCTGTTTGGTTTGAATACGATGAGGTGGAGTCGATTGTTTCGCCTCTCGTTGCCTTCGGGTAAATGATGAGTTCACTAGCCTGAAGCTCATAGAGGGCTTTTGAGTCATGAAATGCCTTCTCCTTGTATCAGTTTACTTATCAATCATGAGGGCATTTCATACCTCACGTTTCTCCCAAAGATGAGCTAAGATGCGAGTGGCGAGAACGGATGAGATCAGGGCGGCTAGCAGGCTCGGGCAGCCAAAACGACGACGATGGAAGCGGTGCAGGTCAAAGCGACCTGCGAGGCGATGACCGACCAGCCACGATCCGCCTTGTTGTAGCTGACGAAAAAGTCCTTCGTCGCTTCCTCTGCCATCGGCTCTTTTTCCTCTCTTGTTTTTCAGGAAACAGCCAGGTGAACATAGTCACAGTAGATGATTGCATTCTTGCTCGGCTGATCTGTGGTATAGTTGAAAAGAGAGTTGCTGGCAAGTACGCTCAAGGCGAAACAACGCTACGTAGCGAGCACTCCCTGTTCCTAAGGGACGGTTACAATGAGTACCACTCTCTGCATTCCTGGAGCCGCTTCTCACCTTATTTTATTCCTCTTTATTCCTTCACGAATTTCTTATTGACAGCCAATGATAGATTTGTGCTATGATATGTCCACATGCAGTAGAGGTAAAACGTATGGAGAGGGATGGAAACCAGGATACATGCAAATCACGACAGCGCAGAAAAGGGCCATTGACCACTACTACGTAGAAGTTTCGTAGGTCCTAACACATCAGTAGTCATGTTCCCGGCTTGAAAGCGCCTGCTACCAGGCAGTACGCACACCGAATCTGAGAGCTATCACTGCAATCCGAGAGACGAAGGAGGCTAGATATGCGTTTCTCTCTCCACTACAAGGATCTGATTCTCGTTGTCCTTCTGCTGCTGCTCGCTACTTGTGCAGCTACCCCCACCAACAAGAGCCGCGTTGTCCTCACAAGGACTCCAGAGCCGGCAACCAGTAGCCCCTCACCTGCCATAAGTGGGAGATTGGCCTGGATCGACGATTGTCAATTTCCAGCACAACGAGGTCGTGGCCTGACCTCCTACCGAGGAGCGCCAACCTATCGCTCTGTCAACGGAACCAAACCGCAAGATGTTGCCTTGTTCGGGCATGGCTGGATTCTGGCTGACACAGGAACTCTCTACACGTATTCCGGGGCAACCCAACAGTGCCTCACCGACGTTATCGCAACCGTCAAAGAGCAACACGCCAGGGTGTTTGCAGTTTTAGGAGTCAGCTTCGACCCCAGCGGGCAAGCTGGCTGGACCCTTCCAGATATTCTCTCCTATGAAAAAAGGGCGGTTGAACATCCCGCTCTCTTGAAGCCCATCATCCAGATGCTAGAGCAGTATCACTACGATGGGTTGATCGTCGATATTGAAGTGGGAGATCGTGCCAATCCCCAGCTCTTCACCTCCTATTGCAACACCCTCCACCACGTCTTGCTGCAAACCCAGCACCACTACCCGCTCGGCATCGCTCTCATCCACCGCACCCATCAGCAGAGCGAGACCGACAATCAACTCAACCAGTTTCAGGACTGGTCGGGTCTGGCTGCCGCCGCAGACTTTCTCATTGTTATGGCCCTGGACATGAGTCATGGCACGGTTGGTCCACTTGCCACCGGGCCCTGGCTGGCAGCCATATACGACTATGCCAAAGAGGTTCTGCCCAACAGGGCGCTCTCACAAGCCAACTGGGAGCTAGCGGCCTACTGTAACTGGTGGGCGAAAGAAGGTTCCACATGGAAGAACGTAGGAACTGCCACCGATTGCACCTACGAAAAGGCGCAGTGGCTCACGGACCATATTCACCACCTGCACCCACCAGGCCGTCTGCTGGAGGAGAACGGGGCCGTGGCCCATTACATCGGAGAGGATGGGACGGAATACCAGTTTGCTCACCCCCAGACAGTCCTGCTCTTCCAGCAATTGTTTGCCCTCGTCAAAGAGGATCTCCCTTGCATTCAAGGTTCATACTGGCAAGCAGGTCTAGAAGGCAACAGCAATCTGATCGCTTCTCTGAACGCCAATCCCCATTTCTGTTAGTTGAGCAACCTATGGCAGATCTACTATGCAAAATGGCATCACAAGGAAATAACAATGTTGGTTTAAACCTTCTCTAGAGGGGGTTTAAACCAACATTGTCAAAAGAAAAGAAAGGAAACACCAGTTCCATGCCCTGAAAGTACCTCACCCGCTGAAAGTACCTATCCCCCTACCAGTATTTATCGGCACACTATGCCTTCCACTTAATAGTGCAACCAACGGGTTTCGTCTCGGGAACGGTAACTTCTCTATCCGCAATGATAGCATTCAGAGCCTCACGCGCATATTGATGTTTGACAGAGTGCTCATCTTCATAGTTGTCGTCGGGTGCACCGTGATAGCGTAACTTGCCAGCCGAGTCGAAGATAAACAATTCCGGGGTACGCTCTGCACCATAGGAGTGAGCAACGACCTGGCTTTCATCAAACAAATAGGGAAAGACAAATTTCTTTTCCACGGCACGCCTGGCCATATTCTCCATATTGTCAGCCGGGTAGCGCGAAACGTCATTTGAATTAATTGCCAGCATATGCACGCCCTGTGCATCGTAATCGTGCACAATCTGATTCAGTCTGTCTTCCCACGCCCGTGCATACGGACAATGATTGCAGGTAAATGTCACGATCAATGCTTTTGCGTTGCTTAAAACCTGGCTGGCATTGTAAGTATTGCCATCGGTTGCAGGCAATGTAAAGTCAATCAGACTATCACCGCTTAGCAGTTTTGCCATTATCTATCTCCTTTGTATATAGTGAGAATAACGTGTCGTCAAGGTCCAGACTGGCGGCTATACGGCTGTCGCCTTCTGTAAAGCCGCCACAATCAGTTCGCGCGGAGGAAGAGGTGAGATACGCCCATCGGCACGCTGATACGCTCGACAGGTAAGGCCCGGCTCAAAGATACCTTCGGGCATGGGAGCAATGTCCAGCCCGTTCACGCGAATGGTTGGCGAACCATAAAAATTATATAACCGTGCTTCATCATCGGTCTTCACTTCGATGATCTCAACAGGCGCATCTACATCCTCTTCGGCCATGACTTCGTGCAGAAGTTCCAGTGCGCGTTCATGGCTGGGACAATCCGCGTAATAGAAAAACTCAATTCGTGGCATATCTCTCCTCTATAACACCTCTCAACAGCAAGCAATCATAAACACAGTAAAGGTACATTTGATCCCCTTTAAATTTAGAACACAGGATAGTAGTTGAAACATTCCAACTCCGCTCGACATGCTGGTTAAAATGGAAATGTCTCTATACCATCAAGAATACTATCACAAAGGTTTCTCATTTCGAGATAACATCATCCTGTATATCAAGATGATCTTCCTCTGACGCTTCAATTGAGGAATTTACTGCACGGGTTCCATTGGCATTTCGTGTCGTAACCACATGTGCAGGAGTATGTCTTGCGCGTTTAATAATCCACTGTCCCAACCAATCACCCACAAGCACAGCCATCACTCCACCAACAAGACTCAAAAACAGATACAGCAGTGCCGGGAACCAGTTCCCACCTGCAAACAACAGTACATCACCCAATGCCAGGCTGCTAAATGTGGTATATGCACCTAAAAAGCCTACATTGATAAACAGGCGACGTGTCGGCCCGATCAGAAAGGTTGCATCAGCCAGTGTCGTTACGAAAGCCAGTACCAGCGCACCTGTAATATTAATGAGCAGGATATCATACGGCCAGCCTTTACCAGGATGGCTCTGAATAAGCAGGCTGAGCAGGTAACGGGCAATTGCACCAAAAAAGCCGCCGCTGAGGACTGCGAGTAGACGACGACGGCGCGAAAGGGTTCTGGAGGCAGCCACTAGAGCAACCCTCTTAGCGCCAATCCAAGTGTAGCGGCAATAAGGCCACACAGCATGCTTCCACCGAGATAGAGAATGCTGGCACGCGTACTACCACCACGCGCCAGTTGCATGCCTTCCCAACTCATAGTGCTGAATGTGGTATATCCTCCCAGGAAACCTGTGGCAAGAACTAGCTGAATTTGCGGCTGCATAATCTTTTTTGAAGTAAGGGCGAAAATGAACCCGATCAAGAAAGCTCCGGTAATATTAATTACAAATGTTCCCAGTGGGAGTTGTAAGCTTACCCGTTCGGCGATAAAACGACCGAATAGGTAGCGTACCACGGCCCCTGATGCTCCTGCGAACCCTACTAATAGAGTTAAAATCGCTGTAGATGATGTCATTTCGCTCTTCCCTATAGATAGTCTATAACGAGGACATAAAAAAGCTCCTGATTCCGCCGTTTAGCGTCATCAGGAGCCATTAGCATCGATGCAGTTTAGCCAATAGAATGCACGTATGGCATGGTGAGCTCCATCACCCTTTTATATACTGCTTACTATACCATAGTAAATGTGAGCATTTCTAGTGGTCCATTCGATGAGCTTATGAGGGATTGTTATCATTTTCGGAATAAGAAGGTCGCCAATCGATAATCTGGACAGGCATAACGGTAATCATTCCACGTTGCACCATTGCATCCAGCAAGGGCAGGAGTCTCTCGATCCGTTCCGGGCTATCCACAATCTCGATCTGTAAAGGAAGATTATCCGCTATGTCGGGCAGGCGTTCAGTTGTAAGATGATGTTGCGGCCCAAAACCTTCGATGCCACGTACAACCGTTGCTCCTGCTGCACCTTCACGCTGAGCCAGTTCTAAAATGGCACGATATAAAGGTTTCCCCTGCCACTCCTCAGCTTCTCCCACAAAAATACGAATACGTTTTCCCGCTCTGGGCACTACTCGTTTAGCAGCCATACAAACGCTTATCTCTCTATCCTAAACTTGTCCTACAAGGATCTTGATTTTATCCACAGCCAGCCTTTATTCAGGCATCTGTCCTGGTACCTGGGCAAACTGGTAACAGACTTAACCTTCGACAAGCACACGTAACAGATCAGAGCGCCCCACGATACCGACGAGTTGGCCCTCAACATTTACTACAGGCAGGATCTTACGATGCGTAGCAATCATCTGCTCAATCGTCTCCTGGACTGTTGCCTTCTCAGAAATGGTGACGACTTCACGGTTCATGATGTCGGAGGCGACCTGGGCTTTTCCAGTATGAGCACGTAGGAGACCGCTATGTGAGCGCTTTTGCCTGCCACTGGCCCAACCGGTGAGCAGAGAGAGCAGGCCCGGTCGCATATCTTCTTGCATACGAGCCAGCACATCCACATCGCTGATAATCCCCTTCACCCGACGCTCATGATCAACTACGACCACACGCTTGAGCGGTGACAGAATAAGCGCGTCTATCACTTCATCTAGTGCCGTCTGTTCATGGACCGTTGCTACATCAGGATTGACATAATCTACAAGGGTCCGTTTCTGGATAGGAATGGAGGATGCGGTGTCATTGTGCGATAGTGGCTGCGTTGAGCTACTGGCCTGTGAGCTCATTAATGGGCTGGTAACTACAACCTGGAGCAGATCAGCGCGCGTCAACATGCCGAGCAGTGTGCCATCAGTTTCTATAACAGGCAAACGACGCAAGCCAGTTTCGATCATCAGTTGTGCGGCTTCGCGCACAGGCTGCTCTGGTTTGACCGTGCGTACCTGCTGGTTCATAATCTCTTGCGCTGTACGTAAACTCTGTCGCGCCTGCTCCAATGGCTCCTCGACCGTTTCCGCGCTGCGCTCATCCAGTTCCAGCGCGGTACGTACCAGTCTACGTCGCATAGGCAAGACACCGGCATTAATCAGATCGCCCGTACTGATAATGCCCTGTAAGCGTCGCTGGCTATCAAGCACAGGTAGGACGCGAAATGGCGCGTTCAACAGGAGATCGATAATCGTGGCAACAGGTGTATCTGCCTGTACGCTCGTTAGCAGCGTCTCCATCACCTGCCGGACAGTGATCTTTGCCGAGAGTCCATGGCGCCGTGCATGGGTGTACTTGAGCACCTCAATGTCATGCAGGGTCATCAATCCTCCATTGAGCATCTCTTGCAAATGTGGTAAGAGACGTTGCAGGCGAGTGGGCTGATCAATTACCTGGATGATAATCGAGGCATCGGAAGACCAGCGCAGACCACCACTCTCATGCAGATGAGCACCTGCTCCGTAGCCAGCTACCGCCCGTGTCACAGTAGCACCCGCACAACCCTGTTCTCGCAGATACTGGATAATAGCCACGTAGAGCGATCCACCTCGCCATTGATCGGACTCACCAAGATACATCGTTAAAGCCTGTGCCTTACCCTGGCGCAATAAGCTCACATTGGCACCTCCTCGTAAAGAGCTTATTGGTAGTATAGCGGATAACGATGGATAGCCACAAGGGACTAGAGGTTGTACACTATTATGTAATAGTCATTAACAGAAGAACAGGAGACAATATTTGGGAGAAGAAACTGCTCACGATCACTCTATAGCGGACAACATTTATCCAAAAATTGCTGCCAAAGCTCGTTTACAGATAGATAAGGTCAGCGGTGAACCGATCTTGCTGTATCCCGAGGGCCTGTTAAAACTGAATTCGACAGGTGCGGCAATTCTGGCCTTATGCGATGGTCAACATAGCGTGCAAGAGATCGCCGTGGAGCTTGCCAGACGCTACAACTCAGCACCCGAAGGAATTCGTAGCGATGTCGATGAATACCTGAATACGCTCTACAGGCATACATTGCTTGAGCTTCGCACGAAATAACAGGGGTATAGATAGGTAAAACAGGAAACGGAGGATACGTGTATGCTTGCTTCTCAGTCCCAGACATCTCACTACCGTCCATTTGGACTTCTGGCGGAGTTAACCTATCGTTGCCCTTTACATTGCCCTTATTGCTCTAATCCTGTGCAGCTAACAAAAACAGGTGCAGAACTGACGACCGAAGAGTGGAAGCGAGTAATCAGCGAGGCAAGCGATATGGGAGTCGTGCACATCCTGTTTTCTGGCGGAGAACCTCTCCTCTATAAAGATTTAGCAGAACTTGTCGCTACCGCACGGGAAGCTGGTATGTACACCAATCTCATCACCAGCGCCCTCGGCCTGACCCATGCCCGAGCAGAACAGTTACGAGATGCGGGCCTGGATAGCGTACAGATCAGCTTGCAAGCCGATGAGGTCTCCCTTGCCGATGCTATCGCGGGCACAAAAGCACACAGCAGAAAATTAGAAGCTGCACGCCTGGTAAGAGAACTGGACTTCCCTTTAACCATCAACGCGGTCCTGCATCGTGCAAATATCGACCGCCTTGAGAATATCATCGCGCTGGCCGAGCAACTCGATGCACAGCGTTTAGAGCTGGCAAACACCCAGTTCTACGGCTGGGCGTTTAAAAACAAAGAGGCTCTCTTGCCAACGCGTGCTCAGGTGCAGATCGCAGAGAGGATAGCAGTGGCGGCTCAGAAACGGCTGCGCGGGAAGATGGAAGTGCTCTATATCTTACCCGACTACTATGGTACACGACCCAAGCCGTGTATGCATGGTTGGGGGCAGCGTTACCTCACGGTGAATCCATTCGGTGATGTTTTGCCGTGCCAGACAGCAGGAGAGATTCCATCCCTGCACTTTGACAATATTCGTGCCCACTCGTTACAGTGGATCTGGAACGAGTCGGATGCCTTCAATCGCTTTCGCGGTACCGCATGGATGCCTGAACCGTGCCGCAGTTGCGATCAGCGCGAGAAAGACTTCGGCGGTTGTCGCTGCCAGGCCGCTTTGCTCACAGGTGACGCGGCCAATACAGATCCGGCGTGCGAACTTGCGCCCTATCGCCAGCGACTGGTAAGAGTCGTCGAGCGTATACAGGCTCAGGAATCTGCATTTGAGGTTCACGGTGGGCTATCATCGCTACAATTCCGCATTAATCCGACAACGGCGGCATCTATTGAAAAAAACAAGCGATAGTATTGAGCTGACTCACTACGTCGTCAACCCTGGTGATTTCCTGGTGAGCGATGATATAATCAAATGTTCTATAGTTTATACAAAGGAGATGATCATCATGAATCGATACATGCAAGAGAAATGGCCCTGGATTGAGGGCACGAATGGAATGCGCTTGCCGTTGCTAGAAATCCTCAGCGACGCTGATCTGGCGTTCAATCCTGGAGGGCAGAATGTAACATTGGGCGCGCTATTTCGCGAGATGGGAGAGATCGAGCATTCGTACACTCAGTCGTTGAAAACCTTCAAGCAAGACTGGTCATACCGCAACACGGAAGCGGGTCTGGACACGAGTGTCTCCCGTCTCAAAGAGTGGTTCCAGGCGCTGGATGATGAGATGAAAGCGACCGTCTCCGCTCTATCGGATGAGGATTTGACGAAGACAGTTGATCGAGGCGGATACTCTATGTCAGTTGAACTGCAACTCGATGTCTACCTTCAGGCGCTGCTGATTTTCTTTGGAAAGGCTACCGTCTATTTGAAGGTGATGAATAAGACATTGCCAAAGCAAATTCAGGAATATATTGGATAGTGCGTCTAACTTCATTTATCTCGCTTGCCACACTGACACTGAGTGGTCTGATGAAGCTGATGCGATTTGTTGTCCGTTGGGTGACCAGGCCACGCCAAGCACATAACCAGATAGACTGTGATAGATATAGCCATTCACTCCGCTGGCGGCATCCCAGATGCGCACTGTATTTTCTGCATAATAATTAATACGGCTTCCCCCCGCTGAAGCGATGAGTGTGCCATCAGGTGACCAGGCCACGGCGTGTAGCCCATCTGCATGCTCCCGGTAGATCAAGGTGGGTTTCCTGGAAGCGAAGTCCCAGATCTGTACAGTTTTATCATCGCTGCCTGAAGCGATGAGTGTGCCACCTGGTGACCAGGCCACGGCACGTATCGTCTGGAAATGGCCACGATAGACATTTTTGCTGAAGAACATATTACGCCTGGTTGTAGCGTCCCAGATGAGAACCATAGAATCATCGCCGGCTGAGACGATGCGTTTGCTGTCTGGTGACCAGCTCAGCGCGCGGACCCAATCAGAGTGACTATGAAAGGTGAAAAGATGATGACCATCGGCGGCATCCCACACTCTCACCGTTTTATCATCGCTGGCTGAAGCGATCCGTTTGCCATCGGGTGACCACGCCACGGCACGTACCGCCTGGGAATGACCACGGCAAGTGAAGAGGCAGATTCCAGCATCAGCCTCCCATACCTGTATAGTAGAATCACTGCTGGCTGAAGCGATCCGTTTGCCATCGGGTGACCACGCCACGCCATTCACCCGATCGGCATGAGCTGTATAGGTAAAGAGATGATCTCCAGTGGCAGCCTCCCATACCTGGGCGGACTTATCGTCGCTCACAGAGACGATCCGTTTGCCATCGGGCGACCAGGCCACCCCATTCACCTGATCGGCATGACCATTATAGCGAACGTGGATACTTCCTGGTGTTGCACTCCCTGTTCTCGACGATGAAGATGGAAAAGATGGCCTGGGAACAGGTGCGGGTTGTATGCTGCTCCCTTGCCTGCTAGCTCGCTGAGCTGCAAAGCGCTGCAGCTCTAACCCGATAGCACGCATGCTAGCTGGTCTTCTGCTCTCATCTATCTCAAGCATGCTCATGATCAAGGTATCGAGGCCCACAGGAGTCATCTGACTACGTAGCTGAAGAGGCGCAAAGCGAAAGGGAGTCTGTGAGGGATCATTCCCTGTGAGCAGTTGATGAAGCGTGGCTCCCAGAGCATAGATATCCGCACGAGGAGTAGTCTGCGTTTTGCCATATTGTTCGGGGGGAGCGTAGCCCGGTGAGCCGAATGCAATGGTATCTCTAGACTGCCCTGGCTTGAAGTGACGAGCGATGCCAAAGTCAATCAGATAGATGCGCCCAGATGAAGTCAGCAGAATGTTAGCAGGTTTGAGATCGCGGAAGATGATAGGCGGCTGGCGGGTGTGTAAGTAGCCAAGTACCGTGCAGAGCTGAATGCCGACGTCGAGCACCTTCTCAACAGGCAAATATCTTCCCCTCGATTGGTCCAGGTGTTCCTCGAGCGTCTCACCTTCGATAAAATCCATCACGAGATACCAGTGCCCAGCTTCACCAAAATAGTCATAGATGGTGGGAATATTGGGATGTTGAAGGCCCGCGAGCAGAAGTGCTTCGCCTTTGAAAGCCTCGATAGCCTCGGCTACTACCTGCAAACTCAGGCGGCTCTGGTCCATCTCCTTGATGGCTACGCATCGGTAGCCAAAGAGAGTATCGGCTGCTTTATAGACAGCTCCAAAGCCACCTTTACCAATCAACTCAAGAATATGATAGCGTTCCTTGAGCCTATAGTTCTGAACAAGCGACGCAGTGGAAGAGGTGACAGCGAAGCCACTCGTAGCAGTCTGCAAGGATTGCCCACATGCAAGGCAAAATGCTGCGTGTGTTGGATTGTCTGTGCCACATCTGCCGCAATGAAGATGAGCAGAAGCAACCATATATGCTACTCCTCCCTGCATACCTCAGCACTTCCTGGCAAAGCGAGAATCTAAAGCTCATTCAATATATTCCATTTTGCAATAGTAGATGATTCTTGTCAAGTCTGGCTGGATTGCGGAACACGGTGCTTCAAACGTCCCCGTAGAGGCATGCCTTGCGTGTGCCGGGCGAGCGGGCGTAGCTCGCGAGGAGTCTGCCGCCGGGGACGATCCGGCACACGCAAGGCATGCCTCTACGGACCCATGGCGGCGACTTTTGGATAGCCCTGGATTGCGGAGCTTCTGAACACCGCGGACAGGGCTAATTGTATCTAGTTATTCGTGATCCACGTAGCCTACACGTTCACCACGAGCAGTACCGATTTTATCAAGTGTCAGAGTGGCAGGAACCATCTTATCGCTCACCGGAAAATTCACGACCAGCACACCGTTGCCGTAGGTGACAGTAGCATGCTCACCATCGACAGCGTTCGGCAGTAGCACCTCGCGATAGTAGACACCCACGCTCCACTCGTCAATCAGCAATTCTTTGATGTCCTTGAGCAATCCACGGATCTCACCCTGGATCACCACGCTATTCTCAGTCACTTTCACAAGAATATTTTCAGGCTCGATTCCAGGCATCGGAGCTGCGATCACCAGACGCTCGGGAGCACGATACACTTTTATCGGAATATGCTGGATTTTGGCTTGCTCTTGCATACGTTATCTCTCCCATCATTTATAAGATTCTCATATACATCTCACGTATGGAACGCATCAGAAGTTTCAGGGAAAAACTCTTCTTACCCGTAATGCACTACTTCCAGTAGCCGAGTAGCACCTTTACCTCATCAACCTGCAAATTCCTATACACTGGCTTCCGATTTAGCTATACTGCCAGAGAATTGATTTACAGCAAGCAATAAAACTTATTCCAGGGGGCACACTAGTGGGGATACAACTTACAACCGACCAGGTGCTAACAATGGCTCCCGATGCCAGCTCCGCTTCGGCTGGTAAGAAGCTTGGCAACACGAAACACTGGAAGAATACCGGACAAAGCTCCGAGGCGCTCTGGGGAGAATGCCAGGGGAGCGCACTTTACCAGGTACGCATCGAAATTTCTACACTCGCAATCCAATGTAGTTGTCCAAGTCGCAAACAACCATGCAAACATGGCCTTGGTCTGCTCTTGCTAACTGTTGCTACACCTTCCGCGGTCCCCGAGACTGATCCGCCGGAGTGGATTGTGTCCTGGCTGGCGAAACGCGCCGCCGCAAATAAGCGCAAGGAAACAGTGCAGACAAAAGCAGGCAGCCCACCATCTGCCGCGCAGATCAAGACCGCCGAGAAGCGTATGACCCAGGTAACTCAGGGTGTTGAACGCCTTGATCTGTGGCTGAACGATCTGATCCGCAATGGCCTGGGCAATGTAGAGAAGCAACGCTCCAGTTTCTGGGAAAACCAGGCCAGACAGATGGTAGATGCACAGGCGCCAGCAATAGCCTCACGCATACAGCGCTTAGCTGCGATCCCGAATGCCTCACCTGATTGGCCCGAGAAGCTCCTATCGCAACTGGGGCAACTCGCGCTCCTGTCGCAGGCATTTCATAGGCTTAATCAACTCGATGCTATTTTGCAAGAGGATGTACGCCAGTTGATTGGCTGGACCCTCAAAGAAGACGAGGTCGCGTTACGTGGCGAACGTGTGAACGACAACTGGCTGGCACTCGGACAGGTCATTGAGGATGGCGATCGTACCCGTATGCAGCGCACATGGTTTATCAGCGAAACTACCCGGCGAGCAGCACTCATACTACAGTTCGCCATGCCGGGCGCATCGTTCGAAAAGAGCTATCCACTCGGTACCATGCAAAAAGCGGATCTGGTATTCTGGCCCGGCACAGCTCCACAACGAGCATTCGTCGAGAAGCGCTATGGTGAGACCATGTCTTTGCCAGAACGTCTGCCAGGAGCAGAAACCATAGACGAGTTTTTAGCTGGCATCGCTATTGCACAGTCACGTCAGCCATGGCAGGAACGCTTCCTCTGCACCTTGCGCGCTGTCATTCCCATCTACACCAGCACAAACAATACTTGGTGTATACGCGACAAAAGCGGCCATGCATTACCACTGACACGAGGCGAGCACTGGCAATTCCTCGCGTTATCGGGCGGTCTATCAGTTGATTTCGCAGGTGAGTGGGATGGCGAAGCCGTAAAACCGCTCTGCGTGCTGGCAGAGAGCACATATTATAAATTATGAGAGGGGATGGAATGGATAGCATTGTCACAATAGCCATTGTCGGCACCGGGCAACTGAGTAACATAGATCTGCTCACCAATACATCCGTAGATACTCTGGCAGCAAAACTCAATGATGCAGAGACAGAGCGCAAATTGCTCCTCACTGCTGGAGCTCTCGCTGTCTATCGCAAGGCAGGACGCATACCAGAACTGGCACCAGAAGCACCCCAACCAGCTAAAGCGGAAAGCCTTGCCGCCTGCTCCTCCCAGGTGGCTCATCTTATCCAGGAACTGTTGCAGGGGCAACAGCGTGAACTATTGCCCGAAGCATTAGAACGTCTCAAGCAGGCAGGTTTACGTCTCCCATATGAATTACTGCCCCTGGCGCTGGGATATGGTGCACAATCCCGAGATATACGATCGGCGCTTGTTCCTGTCTTAGGAGAACGCGGTCGCTGGCTGAGTCAATTTGAGAAGAACTGGTCATGGCTCGCACAATTTCTCGCGGAGACAACTGATACATTACCTGCCGATGCGGAAACTATCTGGCAAGAAGGTACGCTCGGACAGCGCAGGCAACTGCTGGAACGTTTGCGTGCAGTCGATCCAGCAAAAGCACGCCTATGGCTCTCAGATGTATGGAAAAAGGAAAAAGCTGAGACACGCACCGAACTGCTTACTACACTCAAGACTGGTCTCTCTCCAGACGATGAGCCATTCCTTGAACAAACACTTGACGACCGCAGTGAAATAGTTCGTGCGACAGGTGCCTTACTACTCGCCAGTATTCCTGCATCAGCGCTCGCACAGCGTATGCTTGCACGCGCCGATGCCATGCTTACTTATTCAGAGGGCAAGCTAACTATTACATTACCAACGGACGTTGACAAAACATGGCAACGCGATGGCATCACAGAACCACCTCAACAGAGCATGGACACGCAAACGTGGCACATGAGACAGGTACTCTCTCTTGTACCACCCATGCATTGGGAAGAACGCTTCGCAGCATCTCCTGCCGAACTGCTTGCCTCTATAGATGAGAGCGACATGGGAGAACGACATATTGAATACTGGTCCTATGCTACTACATTTTATGGTGGCATAAACTGGTTTGAGCCGCTCTGGAGCTATTGGTGCGAACATCAGAGCAATGCCCTCGTTCACAATACCCCGATAAATAAGACTCTGGCTGCTGGCCTTCCTCAAAAGGTTGCAGAGCATTATGTACAGCAACAAATCGAACAAGGTAATGATCATTGGTACCGTGTATTAGAAGCGCTCCCTATACCCTGGAGCAAGGAATTTGGGGATGCATGTCTTGAGGCATTCAGAACACAGTTTCTCGCACTTGATGACCAGACCTATCCTTCGAGTCAATGGCAGCTAACACTCGCTGCAACAGTCCTGGCACTGCCGCCAACGTGCTTTGACGCAGCGCTGGCTCCCTGGGAATTTCCCCAGAAAAGTACCTGGCAGATACAACAATGGAAGCAACAGCTTAAAAATTTCATTGCATTAATACGTAAACGCAAACGCATTATAGAGGAGATTTAGTGATGACAACATCAAACGGTACTCATAGCAATAATGAAGTAGCCAGTAACGAAGCTGTTCTGCGTCAGCACGCGGAGCAACAATACGCCGAGGAACTCGCCGAACTGGCAAAGGAAGATACACACCAGCGTCCGCCCAACTGGGCGCTTTCACCATGGGCCGTGCGTACCTACCTGATGGGCGGCATGCTCTCTAATGGCTTCGTTGTGACGCCCAAATATATTGGCAATGCACGCCTGATCGAAATCGCCGTTGCGACACTGGCAACCGATCGCGCACTCCTCCTCTACGGCATACCGGGAACCGCGAAGAGCTGGGTAAGCGAGCATCTAGCCGCTGCGATTGCTGGAGACTCGACACTGCTCATTCAAGGCACAGCAGGTACAGACGAAAATGCTATTCGCTATGGCTGGAATTATGCACGTTTGCTGGTAGAAGGTCCATCGCCTGCCGCGCTGGTCGTGAGTCCGATGATGCATGCGATGAAGACTGGCAAGATCGCCCGTATCGAGGAATTGACACGTATACCCAGCGAAGTTCAGGATACGCTGATTACGATCCTATCCGAAAAAACACTGCCTGTTCCTGAACTAAACACGGAGGTCCAGGGACGCAAGGGTTTCAATGTAATCGCGACCGCTAATAATCGTGACAAGGGCGTCAATGAACTCTCCAGCGCCTTGATGCGCCGCTTCAATACGGTTATCCTGCCCTTGCCGGATAGTATCGACGAAGAGATCGATATTGTTGATCGTCGTGTTGCCAGCCTGGGCCAGGCGCTGGAACTGCCAGCCGAGAAGCCTGCGCTGGAGGAGATTCGCCGCGTGGTGACGGTTTTCCGTGAGCTGCGCTCTGGCGTCACTACGGATGGTAAGACAAAAGTGAAATCGCCCAGCGGCACGCTCTCGACTGCCGAGGCCATCTCCGTGATTAATAATGGATTGGCGATGGCTGGTTACTATGGCGACGGTTCGCTGAAGGCTGACGATCTGGCAGCGGGTCTCACGGGTGCGATTGTCAAAGATCCGGTGCAGGATCGCGTGGTCTGGCTGGAATATCTGCAAACCGTTGTCAAGGAGCGCGAGGGCTGGAAGGATCTGTATCGCGCCTGCCACGAGGTGCTTTAGCCGTGAGTATTCACGTTTTCGGCGTGCGCCATCACGGTCCAGGGTGTGCGCGCAGCTTACGCGCCGCTTTAGAAACACTGGAACCCGATATCGTGCTGGTTGAGGGACCACCAGATGCGCAGGGCGTCTTACCCCTGATTTCGCAGGAGGAGATGCAACCACCTGTAGCGCTCCTCATCTATGCGCCCGACGAGCCCAGACGTGCGGCCTACTATCCCTTTACACACTTCTCGCCTGAATGGCAGGCGCTCCGTTATGCCGCACAGCATAGCGTACCAGCACGCTTTATGGATCTGCCGCAGGCTTTTCAGCTAGCCAGAAATCCTGCTGAAGAGTTGCTTGCGTCCTTGCCAGGGCAACCAGCAAACGAGGCACCTGATACTGGTAGTGACGCCAATCTAACCAATCAAGCCGAAGCTACTATTAACACGCCTCCTGTGGAGGCTGCTCCCGGGATAGAAGACGATCCGCTGGCAATGCTGGCACGCGCTGCTGGTTACGCCGACAATGAACTATGGTGGGAACAGCAGATCGAGCAGCGCAGAGATCTGACCAATCTGTTCGAGGGCATTCTGGAGGCAATGATTGCGCTGCGTGCCGATAAGACGCCTAAAAACATAGATGAAGCCCAGCGCGAAGCTCACATGCGGCAGATGATTCGCACAGCGCAAAAAGAAGGTTTCCAGCGGGTCGCGGTTGTCTGCGGTGCCTGGCACTCGCCTGTCCTGCTAGAGCCTGGGCCTGCTAAAGCCGATGTAGCTCTGCTGAATGGACTCAAGCGCATCAAGGTCGAGACTACGTGGATTCCCTGGACCAATTCGCGCCTGTCTTATCGCAGTGGCTATGGGGCTGGCGTCACCTCGCCTGGCTGGTATGAACACCTGTGGACGGCACCCGACCGCATCACCATTCGTTGGATCGCACGCGCTGCACACCTCTTGCGCGGGCAGGGACTTGATGCTTCGTCGGCCAGTGTTATCGAAGCCGTGCGTCTCAGCGAAGCGCTGGCTGCATTGCGCGATCTGCCTATGCCAGGGCTGGCGGAACAACACGAAGCGATCTTAACAGTATTATGCAATGGCAGTTCTGCACCGATGGGTCTGATTCGCGACAAACTGGAGATTGGCGAGAAGCTCGGTGGGGTGCCTGCTGAGACGCCTGCTGTACCATTGCAACGCGATCTAGAGGCCAGGCAGCGCAGATTACGACTCAAGCCATCGGCTGAAATTGTGACCCTTGACCTGGATTTACGTAAGGATACAGATCGTGAGCGCAGCCAGCTCTTACACCAGTTGAACCTGTTGGGAGTTGTATGGGGCGAGCTGCGGCCCACGGCGGGCAAAACTGGCACATTCCACGAGTTCTGGCAGATACAGTGGCGTCCCGAGTTCGCGGTCGCCTTGATCGAAGCAAACATCTGGGGCAATACCGTTGGGGCTGCAGCAACAGCATTTGTACGCCATAAAGCCGATACCACGCAAGATCTACCCACACTCAGCAAGTTGCTAGATAGGACCATCCTGGCAGAACTGCCCGAAGCCGTCGATCATCTTTTACAAGAGATACAGAAGCGTGCCGCTGTTTCTGCTGATGTACGACACCTGATGGATTCCATGCCGCCGCTGACACGAGTAGCACGCTATGGTGATGTACGTAATACGCGTGCAGAGCGGATCATTCCTGTTATCGATGGTTTATTCGAGCGCATCATTATTGGTCTTCCTGGTGCGTGTGCTTCGCTCGATGACGATGCAGCACAACAGATGATCAGTAGCATCGACAATGTCCAGGGGAGCATCAGCCTGCTCAATCGCGACGAGCAAAGAAAAGAGTGGCAGGCCATTCTGCGTCAGTTGCTGGAGAGCGAAACTATTCATGGTCTATTACGTGGACGCTGCTGTAGACTGCTGTTAGAGCAAAATGTGCTGGACGAAACGGAGTTGCAGCGGCTTACGGGACTTGCGCTCTCAACGGCTAATCCAGCTCCACAGGCTGCGGCATGGATAGAAGGCGTTTTGCGCGGGAGTGCCTTAACCGTTCTGCACCAGGATGGCCTCTGGCGCGCTCTGGATCGCTGGTTAAGCGAACTCAATTCAGAAACGTTTGAAGCGCTGCTGCCAATCTTACGACGTGCATTCTCTGGCTTCCAGGCACCCGAAAGACGCAAAATGGGTGAGAAGGTCAGGCACCTGTCAGCCGAGCCAGAAACAACAAGCAGGCCTGGTGCAGTAAGTTCAGAGAAGGATCATATCAACCGGGAGCGTGCTGATACAGTACTACCTGTACTGGCACAGATTATGGGGGTAACGGTCGATGGCAATTGAAGAGAAAGAACGCTTACGGCGCTGGCGACTCGTACTGGGCAAAAACGCTGGCGCGGGAATGAGCGGATCAGGTTCAAATGAAGAGGGCACAGGCGAAGGACTTGCACTGAGCGAACACGATCTGGGGATGGACAATGTGCTGGAGGCGCTCTACGACTCTAATCGCTCGAGCGGCTTAGGTAGTTCAGCGCCCAACGTCGCCCGCTGGCTGGGCGATATTCGTACCTACTTCCCATCGTCCACCGTCCGCGTAATGCAGCAGGACGCATTAGAGCGCCTGAAGCTCACACAGATGCTGCTGGAACCAGAGATGCTGGAGCACGTAGACGCGGATGTACACCTGGTCGCTTCACTGCTCTCGCTCAGCAAGGTCATTCCCGAAAAAACGAAGGATACAGCGCGCCAGGTTGTACGCAAGGTCGTCAACGAACTGGAACGCAAGCTGGCAAATCCACTGATCCAGGCTGTGCGCGGTAGTCTCAACCGGGCCACGCGCACTCATCGTCCACGCGCCAACGAAATCAACTGGGATCGCACCATTCGCGCCAACCTGAAAAACTACCTGCCCGAACATGGAACAATCATTGCTGAACAACTCATAGGTCATGGACACAAACGTTCGTCCCTGCGCGATATCGTCCTCTGCGTTGACCAGAGTGGTTCTATGGCAACGTCAGTAGTCTATTCAGGCATCTTCGGTGCGGTTCTGGCCTCGATCAAAGCCGTCAGCACACGCATGATCGTCTTCGACACCTCCGTCGTTGATCTGACCGACGACCTGCAAGATCCAGTGGACCTGCTCTTCGGCACCCAACTTGGTGGCGGCACCGATATCAACCGCGCTCTCGCCTACTGCCAGCAAGTCATCACACGTCCGGCGCAGACCATACTTATCACCGACCTGTACGAAGGTGGCAGTCGCAACGACATGCTGCGCCGCGCCGCCGAACTGGTTGCCAGCGGTGTGCAAATCATCTGCCTGCTGACACTCAGCGACAAAGGTACCCCCAGCTTCGATCAGCACAATGCCGCCGTATTAGCAAGCATGGGTGTCCCCGCCTTCGCCTGTACGCCCGAATTGTTCCCCGACCTCATGGCCGCTGCCATTCAAAAGCAAGACCTGGCGATCTGGGCCGCGAAGAACGATATCGTAACGGTGCGCAGCGAAGAAGATTGACTACTCCTGCATAATCTCCCGAGCGGCACGCGCGCCCTCTCTGGCTGCGCCTTCCATAAAGCCCTGGAACGAGACCGAGCAATGTTCGCCCGCGAAGTGAACGGCTCCCTGGCGCACGCTCTCGTAGCCGCCGAAGTGGGTATACTGCCCGACACGCCAGCACGCGTAACTGCCCAGAAGATGGGGGTCGCCGGCGGCGTAGCTTAACGCGGCCCTGCCGGTATAGTGGGCGCTGATACCAGGGAAGATACGCTCCAATTGCTGCAGGCAGTTCTGAGCATAGCGCTGGATGTTCACAGAGTCAGCAGCAGTGGAATAGGGCGTCGGTGGCGCATAAGCGGCTCCTCTCTGCCCGCTTGTATAATCAACAAGTAACCCACTTGCGCCTGTTTGACCAATGGAAGCGTCCCAGAGCGTCTGAATATCGAGGTCCGTGATGATAAAGCCGAGGTGTCGGTGGGGCCAGGGGCCATCCTCGTACCAGTAAGGTCGGTCGAACTGCAAGAAGAGCTTGGAGATCGTGCCGTAGCCAAGCTCCTGGATGGCAACGTGCTTGAGGGGATCAAATCCGGCCCGCCGGTAATCGACGCGGCGTAAGATGCTGAACGGTAGGGCGAGGATCGCACGGTCGCAATGCACTTCAAAGGTGCCACCAGCCGTGGCGAACATCAAGGTGAGCGAAGCGTCGCTCTTGCGTTCGAGCGCCACCAGTTGATGACGCAGGTGGATACACCCTTCCGGCAGGCTGCGGGCAATAGCCAGTGGCAGTTGCTCGTTCCCATCCACGATTTTGCTACTTCCTTGCATCGGCCTGGAAGTACTCGAACCCCCGGAAAGGTCTCGCGAGCCAAACATGTAGACCAGGTTGAGAGAACTCTGCTCGTTTGTATTCAGGCCGTAGAAACCGCTACAGGCAGCATCCAGCAGGTGACCCACCGGCGCATCGTGCCCACCCTCGACATACTGCTCGATCCACTCATACACGCTCAGGTGGTCGAGCCTGAACCCCGTCTGGGTAAAGTGGTCGTAGGTCGTGGAGAAGCCAGCCTCCTGCACCTGCTGCTGTAAGAGAGGCGCGAGCGCCTGGAAGTCTCTGGCCAGTTCTTCCGCACTGTAATAGCGATTGAAGAAATACATGATGCGGTCTGCTCTTCCCTGCCCCAGATTGACGGTCTTGAGGCCGAAGCGTTTGATCAGCTGGTGGAGGGTCTCATGGTCGCCGTCGATGAATTCACCGCACCACTCGCTGACCATGCCGTCGGCCCAGGTGGTGGTATCGGAGTGCATGCGACCGCCGATGCGGTCGGACGCTTCGTAGATATTGCATGAGAGACCGGCGTCCTGCAAGGTGAGAGCTGCGTTGAGTCCTGCGATTCCCGCGCCGACGATAGCGATCCGAGGCATGGTTCTTCTCCTCTAGTCCTGACTCTGGTTCTCCGACTGGGCGCGCTCGATGGCAACGTAGGTCACGGTATCCCACGCGTTGTGGATGCCGATGAACAGGAGCAAAACTGTCGCCGCACCGCTGCCGAAGAGTGCCGGTGCCGGATTACCCGGGAGCAGAATCGCCGCGACGACGAGTACTGTGTAGGAGACGAGTGGAAAGACCACATGCCACAGCCAGTCTTCCAGCACCGGTTGATAGTCAGTTTGACGGCGCGTCCGCCGTATCACGATGACGATGTACATCACTCCCCATAGGCCGGAGAGGCCCAGCAGAAGGCCAGCATTCCAGAGCGCCTGCCACGGCGCGCTGAGAATCGCGGCGACGAGGAGTGGGGCGCAAAAATGCACGACGGTTGGCGTGCCGAATGCCGCAACCGTCTCAGAAGACCTTCGCACCCGACTCCCCGAGATCAAGGTGATCACCACGAACATCAATCCCGTCAGCGCCGCCGCAGCGGAGCCAACGATGACGTAAAAGTTTTCCCAGTTAGTAAGCGGCGACACCACAGCCTCTTGCATGATGGATCCCCCTTCGATGGATATGTGTGACCAGAGGTAGACAGCGTTGGTTCCCCGCCTGATCTAGCGGATCACGAACCGTTCGATCAGGCCTCCCCGAACGGTGGGAGTCATGGCTGACTCCTCTCTGCTGTCCACCAGTATAACACAATCATGACGGAGACCATGCACAAGCGCGTACAGGGCTTGTAAGCAACTGGTCGGAGAACACGCGGCTGAGAAGTCCTATTATCTCGACGTTGATGGTGCAAAATCAGTCAGGAAGTCGATGCGGAAAGTCTGGTAGGTTTGCTCGTTATTCCTGCGGCTTTCGGACGAGTTCACGTTGTTCTGTAACGGCTGTAGGAAGTCAACCCGGTGGTCGCTGGAATGTGCCAGTCACCTCTGAGAGGGCCTTTGCCATCGCCAGCAGGCGCGATTCACTCCAGCGTTTTCCTACCATCTGTATTCCAACAGGTAAGCCATCACGATCCAACTTGTACGGCAGCACGACTGCCGGGTGGCCAGTATAATTGAACACCGTGCTATGAGCGCTAACCATCCAATAAGAGACTTCCTGGCCGTCAACGAGGAGGGGCGCTCCCGGTTCGCAGTGGGGAAACGCCGTCATCATGGAGGGTGGGCACAACAGCACATCCCACTTTTCAAAAAATCGCTCCCAGGCGGCAATCGACTGGTCGCGGATGTCGAGGGCCTCCAGGTAGTGCGCCAGCGTGGTCGGTCGAGCCTCATCCTCTGGCTGGAAAGCCCCCATCATCATGCCTATCAATGCCCCGGTGCTCGCCAGTTCCTGCTGGAAATCCACCTGTGGCAGTGCTGCTTCTTCAACGACCGCGCCCAGGGTAGAGAGTCGCTTCGCTAGCTCTTCTACTGCCTCGCGCATCTGAGCCGCGACCGGAAAGCCCGGAAAGGTAGGTGCAAAGGCGATCCGCAGGCGCTGAAGTTCGAGTTGTGGCATCTCTTCAACCGGCACAGGTGCTACATCGGTATCGCGTCCATCCGGCCCGGAGATGATCGCGAGCAGCAGCGCCAGATCCTCAACTGTCCGTGCCATCGGCCCAATACAGGACATGATGCGAATAGATCTGGGTCCCGGAAGACCGGGGATCAGCCCGGTGAGGGGAACGCGCTGCTCAGTTGGCTTCAGCCCAAACACGCCGCAAAAATGCGCGGGAATGCGGATCGACCCGGTCAGGTCGGTCCCAATCTCAAATGGGGTCATGCCGACAGCCAGCGCCGCTGCCGCCCCTCCGCTGGACCCGCCCGGTGTGCGCTTGATATCCCAGGGATTATTCGTGCGCCCAAAGATGGGATTGATGGATTGTGCGGGATCGGCCAGCATCATATGCACATTCGTTTTGCCCATAAGATTGCCCCCCGCAGCTTTGAGACGTGCGGCAACTGGGCTGTCCTCCTGGGGCACGTAGTCGGCCAACGGTGGGAACCCGGTGGTGGTGCGCATACCCGCCGTCGCATGGGCATCTTTCAGCGTAAAGGGCACGCCATGCAGTGGTCCCCACACCTCTCCACGAGCCAGGGCTGCATCCGCTTCCCGCGCTCGTTCATATGCCCGCTCGGCATCAAGCGTAATGACGGCGTTCACAGTAGGATTGTGTGCCGCAATCTGCTCCAGGTACGCCCTCAACACTTCTGTAGCTGAAACGTGACCTGCTCGGATGGAGGTTGCCAACTGGATAGTACTGGAAAAAACAATATCCATTCTGATCACTCCTTTCACGGCATCCCCTGTTGTAGGTGCCTGATGTGCCTGGTCACCTGTCGGGATGATGCAGCGCTCCGGCAGATGCAGGAAACCCTTCGCGCAGCCATTGCCAGGCTCCGGTCTCCTGACTAACCTTATTTCACCACTCGGAACGAGAGATGGGTTGCCCCCGGTGTCTCAAGCGTTCGTATGCGTTCCAATTGGATAGGTGAAGTGCCCAGGTGATCGAAGAGGCGAACGCCCTCACCCAGGAGAACATGGGCAATGTTCATATGGAATTCGTCGAGCAGACCCGCCTTCAAGGCTTGTTGGACGGAGCTTGCACCATGAAGGGCAACATTTTTCTCGCCGGCGATCTCCTTTGCTTTCGCAATCGCGCTTTCAATGCCATCGGTGACAAAGTGAAATTGCGTCTTGCCCTTTTTCACTGATTCTCGTGCGTGCGATTGCAAGACAATCACAGGCCAGTCGGGAGCCGTGCCGTCAGGAAAGACCCAGCCATTCTCATTGTCAATCTGATCGAAGCTTCTGTGCCCCATGATCACCGCGCCGTTCTCGTTGAGCGCATCGCCCACGACTTCATTGAAATGTTCCCATGCGCTTCCCATCCATGCGAATACCAGTGATGGGTCATCATTTTTATCAGCGATAAATCCATCCAGTGATACCGAAAGGCCAAACATGACTTTTCCCATTGTGTTCTCCGATCTTTGTAGACAAGATGATGCTCGGCAATGCGAGAGCCTACCAACAGTATAGTGCCAGAATCAGAAAAAAACTTCTCCGATCTTGCTCTCTCCCCGCGACATCCGCACGCGAGGGTGACGGTCAGCCGAGGTACAGCTCTCCTGCACGTTCAAAGGCGCTTTTCGAACCAATGGTGGGCATACGGCTCGTCGTTGAAGGCTTCTACTTCCTGGTATCCGCAGTCTCGGTACAGCTGGATGGCTTCAATGAGGGTGCGGTTCGTTTCCAAGTGAAGAACCGCACCTCCCGCTTCCCTTGCGTGGCGCTCCAGAGCCTCTAGGAGACGCCGCCCCAGCCCAAGACCACGCGCTCGTGGAGCGACCCACATGCGCTTGATCTCTCCTGGAGCATTCTCGTGAAGCTTCAAGACGCCACAGCCGACAGGCTCCTCTCGCAGACGTGCCACGAGCACCAGGCCAGCAGGGGGAGTGAGTTCGTGCGCGTGCGCCGAAATGCTGAGAGCGGGATCGAAACCAGCCTCGAAGCGCTCGCCTAGTTCGGCGAAGTAGTGCTCGAAGCACCATCTGACATCCGAGCTCGTTGGATCGGCGAGGGCGATTTTGACCAGTGATGCGGTCAGAAGCCGCTCGACCTGTACCATCGCAGCCACGAGCTTCACGCGCTGGCCCTCGCCCAGCGGCTCCAGGAGCGAACGGGCAAAGGCGTCGGCTCGATGGTCAAGCTCAGCTCGCTCACGAAGGCCAGCCTCGGTGAGTTGGGCCTGGCGAACTCTTCCATCGTTGCTACTCGTCCCAACTACGATCAAGCCTTGCCCCTCGAGCGAACGCAGCAGGCGGCTGACGTAGGCGGAATCGAGCCCAAGCCGACTTCTCAGTTCTCGGACCTCAGCCCCCTCCGCTCCGATCTCCCACAGCAGCCGTGCTTCGCCAAGAGGATGGTTTCGACCCAGGAAGTGGTCGTTTAACACGCCAATGCGCTCAGTCATCGTGCGATTGAAGCTTCGGACCTGTTCAACCAGTGGCGTCTGCATGAAAACCTCCAAACTTGCTCAAGCAGTGACTTCTCATTCTCTGATTATAGTCAGAGAATCTAGCCTGATGCAAGGGGTCGAGGAAGTACGAAAGCAAACTTATTGGCTTTCTAGTCTACCTGACCATCGCAAGGTCGACGGAGGGAAATCAATACGTCGTACGAAAGCAAGGGCATCCTGAGCTCCCCACTCGCGGTCCATGCCCGCATCCTCCCACTCACACGAGAGTGGTCCTGCATAGCCAATGTGATTAAGAGCTCGTATCAAAGACTCGAAATCGACATCACCATGTCCTGGAGAAACAAAATCCCATCCGCGTTCGGCCTCTCCAAAATTTAGATGAGACCCCAGGATGCTCCTGCGTCCATTTAAGCGTCTTTTCGAGTCTTTAATATGTACGTGGTAGATACGGTCGGCGAACTCTTCGACAAAGGCAGCAGGATCGAGAAATTGAGGAATAAGATGGCTTGGATCAAAGTTAATACCAAAGGCAGGACGATTGCCGATGGCATCGAGTGCCTTGCGGGTTGTCACAAAATCGTAGGCGATTTCAGCAGGATGTACCTCCAGACCATACTTCACGCCTTCCTGCTCAAAGACATCGATAATGGGATTCCAGCGACGGGCAAAATCTTCGTACCCGCGCTCGATTTCAATGGGGTCGCCTGGCGGGAAGGGGTAGAATATGTGCCAGATGCTTGATCCAGTGAATCCGGTGACCTGAGTCACACCGAATGCTGCAGCCGCACGGGCAGTATCCATAAGTTCTTTTGCTGCACGCTGGCGCACTCCTTCCGGCTCACCATCGCCCCAGACGTGGGCGGGAAGAATCGTCTTGTGGCGCGAGTCAATTAGATCGCAAACGGCCTGCCCCACGAGATGGTTGCTGATGGAATAACACTTCAAGTTGTGCCTGTTGAGAATATCCCAACGCGTTTGCACATATTCTGGCTCAGTGATTGCCCGACGCACATCGAAGTGGTCGCCCTGGCACGCCAATTCAAGACCATCAAAGCCCCATTGACTGGCTTTTTTGGCAAGTATCTCCAATGGTAGATCAGTCCACTGGCTGGTAGTAAGGGTTACGAGTCGCTTCATTGTTCTCTCTTTCTACTGAATTCCTAGATAAAGATGTAACTTCTTTAGTTCGACTCACTGCCGATTTCGCTCAGACGGACCGGACGGTGTTCGGCCAGGGACTTTTTCGCGGCCAGTCCCAGGACCATTGCCATGCGCCCATCATATCCGGTGACAGGGACAGGTGTATCATGGAGTACGGCGTCCACGAAGGCTTCCATCTCTGTGACATAACTCTTGGTATAACGCTCGATGTAGAAGTGGAGCGGCAGATCACGCCGGATGCTGCCGTTATCACTGATGATGGCGGTGTTGGAATACTTGTTTTCGGTCCGCACCGCCCCGGCGCTACCCAGTACTTCCACGCGTTGATCATAGCCATAGGCAGCCCGTCGGCAGTTCTCGATCGTGCCGATCACGCCATTGGTAAAGTGCAACAGGATGGTCGCGGTGTCCACGTCGCCTACCTCCCCAATAGCCGGGTCCACCATCACACCTGCCATCGTGAAGATTTCATCCACTTCACTACCAGCCAGGAAACGGGCCATGTCAAAATCGTGGATGGTCATATCAAGGAAGAGGCCACCTGAACCGGGGATATACTCAATCGGCGGCGGGGCAGGGTCCCGGCTGATGATATG
>WNGD01001048.1_pt1 | contig 31731 bp, 27 predicted proteins | sample 5400671 | NCBI WGS metagenome assembly WNGD01 (sample SAMN13153369, study PRJNA577476) | soil metagenome | isolation source: 40 cm soil or saprolite under grassland replicate 2 | place: USA:California | collected 2016-06-15
GATTGTGGCGATTGGAACAATCGCGTAGGGTTGGCACGAGCGGAGTAGGGCCTGAGTGATAACCGAGCTGTTCGCCGATTACATCGCCGTCCTCATCGCCACGATCTTGGGATTCCTGCTCGTTGCCGGCGCACTGATCGGCAACCGCATCCTGGCGCCGAGACAGCCGACTCGAACGAAAGGCGTGACATACGAGTGCGGGATGCTGCCGATCGGACGGAGCCGCACGCAAGTACACTTCCGGTACTACCTGTTCGCCATCCTCTTCCTGATTTTCGACATCGAAGCGGTCTTCCTGTTTCCGTGGGCGGTGGCGTTCGTGAAGATCGGAGCGCAGGCGTTCTGGGAAATGGTCGTCTTCATTCTCATCCTCGGGTTTGGGCTGCTGTACGCCTGGAAGAAGGGCGTTCTGAGTTGGGGTAAAGAGACGTAATGCCTGAGAAGCCCATCATCGAAGTCTACGAAGTGAGGGACGACCCGCGCGAGGCGATAAGCGACGCGGTGTCGGCCCAGATCCGGCACGAGGTCAAGTCCCTCGAGCCATCGCCCCCTAACCCCTCGCAGGGGAGGGCTACGTACAGGCAGATCCTGCCGGGGATCATGCAGATGCCGGCGGACTGGCTGATCGCCTGGGGGCGGAAGTCGTCTCTATGGCCGCTTACGTTCGGGCTGGCCTGCTGCGCGATCGAGATGATATCGACGTTCATGGCGCGCCATGACCTCGACCGCTTCGGCATCGTCCCCTGGCCGTCGCCGAGGCAGTCGGACGTGATGATCGTGTCGGGGACGGTGACAAAGAAGATGGCGCCGGCGGTCAAGCTGCTGTACGAGCAGATGCCGAGCCCGAAGTGGGTAATTTCGATGGGAGCGTGCGCAACGAACGGCGGTCCCTACACTCGTTACGACCGGGTGCTGCAGGGTGTCGACAAGATCATTCCCGTCGATGTGTACGTTCCGGGATGTCCACCTCGGCCAGAGGCGCTGATGGATGCGTTCCTGGCGTTGCAGAAGAAGATCATGGAAGAGCGAGGGAAGATCGGCACTGGATGATTCGTGATGACAACGCGTTCCATCTCCGAGAGAGAAGGACGACTCCGGTCTTCGGACGAGGGCTGCTCACTCCGCGCCACCCCCACGGATTCCTTCCCGGAGATGCGTTCGCCAGCGATCGAATGTGGCCGGCGCTCAGAATGACAAACGAGCGGGGGAAGATCGGCGCGGACTGATGGTGCACGAAGCGCCAACGGCGGCCCCCGCAGAACCGATAGAGCCGGGGCCGGTCGCGCGCCTATTCCAGTCAGCGCTACCGGGGCTCGCGCTGGAGATCGGGCAGTCGCCAATCGACGAGGTGGTTTCAGTTCGCCGCGAGGATTTCGCGCGAGTCATGGAGACGGCGAAGAACGACGAGCGACTCGCGCTCGATTACCTGCGTTGCCTTTCGGGTGTTGACTGGCTAACGGACCTCGAGACCGTATACCACCTCCATTCCTTTAAGCACGGCCATTCGATTGCGATCAAGGTGCGCTGCCCCGTAAGCGATGCCCACATTCCGTCCGTGAGCCACCTCTGGGAGACCGCGAACTGGCATGAGCGCGAGACCCAGGAGCTATTCGGCCTAGTCTTCGATGGGCATCCCGACCCGCGGCCGCTGCTGACGGAGGAGGGTCTCGGATACTACATCATGCGCAAGAGCCACCCGCTCGCGGACATCGAGGAGTGGCAAGAAGACTACCTGAAGACGATCGAGGAGGCGAAGGCGCAGATGGCAGCGGCCACCGGCGTGGCTGCGCCCGTGGACGAGAAGGCGCTCAAGATCCAGATGGCGCAGCAAAAGGCCGCGATTATGAAGAAGGCTCGGGACGACGCGCGGGCGAAGGGGCTTTCGCCGGAGGACGAGAAGGCCGCCGTGCAGGAGGCGATCAAGAAATTCGAGGAGGAGCACGCGGCGGGGCAGGCGGCGGCGCCAACGGCACCGGCGAAGCCGGTCGATGAGCGCGCGGCCAAAATACAGCTCGCGCAGCAGAAGGCGGCTCTGATCACGAAGACACGCAATGAGGCACGGGCGAGAGGCGTTTCGCCTGAAGAAGAGCGACAGATTGTGGCGGAGGCGCTGAAGAAGTTCTCGGAGGAACAGGAACAGGCCGCCGCGGCGCCCCAGGCGGCGCCTGCGCAGGCAGCGGCAGCTCCCGCCACGCCCGCTGCGCCCATGGATCGAGCGGCGAAGATACAGCTGGCTCAGCAGAAGGCCGCGCTGATAACGAAGACCCGCAACGAAGCGCGGGCGAGGGGCGTGTCGCCGGAAGAAGAACGGCAAATCGTGGCGGAGGCGTTGAAGAAGTTCTCGGAGGAGCAGAAGTGACGTCACTCCACTCCGGGGCGCCGCTGGTCCGCGCTCGAACGCCGACTACTCCCCGGATTCCTTCGCGCAGATATGGTGTTTCGCTTTCAGGTGTGGTCGTCGCTCAGAATGACGGGGGGCCGTTATGGCGATAGAGACACGACCGCCGCACGAGAGCGATCTCGAGACGATTGACATCAATGTCAATGTGGGGCCGCAGCACCCGGCGACGCACGGTGTTTTCCGCATGGTATTGACGATCGACGGCGAGCTTGTCGTCGATGTTGACCCCGTGATCGGCTATATGCACAGGGGAAACGAGAAGCTGCCCGAGAACTGCGATTACCGGCAGGTGATCGGCTATCACGACCGGACGGACTACCTGGCGCAGTTCAACACTGAGCATTGCTACGTGGAGGCGGTGGAGAGGCTGGCCGGTATCAGACCGCCGGAGCGCGCCGAGTACATACGGGTCGTGCTCGCGGAGATGAACCGGATCGCCAGCCATTTGATGTTCTTCGGAGCGTTCGGCACTGACATCGGGCTGTTCGGGACGTCCTTCATGTACGCGTTCAGGGACAGGGAGACGATCCAGGACTTTTTCGAGGAGATAACCGGCGAGCGGATGATGTACAACTACTTCCGGCCAGGTGGCGTGGCGTGGGACTTGCCGGACAACTTCCGTCAACGCTGTGCACAGGTCCTCGACAGCGTCGAGCGAGGCGTGGAGCAACTCGACGGACTAATGATGGAGAACGAAGTTGTGTTGGCCCGGTGCCGTGGACTCAGCCCTGTCACCGTGGAGGACGGGATCAATTGGGGACTATCCGGCCCGATGTTGCGGGCGACAGGCCTTAAGCACGATATACGCCGCGCGGAACCTTACTCGATTTACGACCGCTTCCAATTCGACATCCCAACCGGCAAGCAGGGGGACGTGTACGACAGGTTGGTGGTCCGGCTGGAAGAGATGCATCAGTCGGCCTGGATCGTCAGGCAGGCTCTGGAGACGATGCCGGAAGGGCCGATAATGGCCGAAGGCCTCAAGCGCGTGCTGCGAGTGCCGGCCGGCGAGGTTTACATGCGCGTCGAAAGTCCGCGCGGCGAGTACGGCGTGTACTTGGTGTCGCAGGGGAGCGACAAGCCGTGGCGGCACAAAGTTCGCGGCGCGTCCTTCTCGAACCTGTCGGCACTGCGGGCGATGTCGGTGGGAAACTTCGTGTCGGACGTGATCATCATCCTGGGGTCCATCGATATCGTGCTCTGCGAGGTGGACCGATAGTGGCAATCGGCAATCGGCAATCGGCTAGCTGGCACAGCGTCCCGGGGGTGTGCCGAGGATGCCGGGCTGCTCGCTCGGACAGACCTCTCCCTTCGTTCAGGGTGACAGACAGCGGAGGCAGTAGGTGTTCCTAGCGCTCGTCTCGGGTAACCCCTGGCTGGAATCGCTCGCGCGCCTGGCGATTATCGCGGTACTGGTGCCGGTCACAGTGATCATCCTGACCTGGGTTGAGCGGAAGGTGATCGGCCGCCTGCAGATGCGGTTAGGGCCGATGCGCGTCGGACCTTACGGGACGCTTCAGGGTGTCGCCGACACGATTAAGCTTCTTACGAAGGAAGATGTGCGCCCCCAGACGGCGGACCGCTGGGTGTTCGAGCTGGCGCCTTTTGTCATCGTCGTGCCCGTTTTCATGGCGGTCGTTGCGATACCGTTTACCGCTGATCTCTTCATCCAGAACCTAACTCTCGGCGTGTTCTATTTTGTCGCGGTCTCCGGGCTTTCGATCGTTGGCTTTGTGATGGCCGGTTGGGGATCCGACAACAAGTATGCGCTGCTCGGCGGGGTGCGGGCGGCGGCGCAGTTGATCAGCTATGAGATCCCGCTTGTCATGGCGATAGTGGCCGTGGCGATGCTGTCGCAGAGCCTGAACCTCGCGGTGATAGTCGGGGCGCAGGAAGATACACCGAACATCGCGTTTCAGTCACTCGCGTTCTTAATCTTCGCAATTGCGGGCTTGGCGGAGCTCTATCGCCAGCCGTTCGACATTCCGGTCGCGGAGTCTGAGGTCGTGGGGGGGCCGTTTGTTGAGTACTCGGGAATACGCTGGTCGATGTTCCAACTCGGCGAGTTCGTGAATCTGGTCCTGATTTCAATTCTAGGATCGCTCATCTTTCTGGGTGGTTGGCAGTGGCCCTGGAGCGTGTTTGATGAGAGCGTGCCGGTCGTGGCTCAGATTGCAATGATGGCCGTAAAGACCGCTGCTTTCATCTTATTCTTCATGTGGATGCGGGCCAGCCTGCCCCGATTGCGCATCGACCAGATGATGTCGTTTTGCTGGCAGCTGTTGTTGCCCTTTGCCTTGCTGCAAATCATAATCAATGGCTTGGTACTGGTTTATGACTGGCCGAACGAAATTCTCATTCCGCTATCTGGTGCGGGCGCGGCCGGCGCCGTCTACCTGACGTATCGAGCGGCGCGCGCGACCGGCGTTCGCTATCAGCCCGGGTATCAGACCGTGGGGAGTGTGCTGTAAATGGAAGAAGGAAGAAGGAAGAAGGAAGAAGCGGGAGAAGAGCCGGGATGCTAGGGGTACTGAAAGCGATCCAAACCACGGTGAAGGCGGCTCTGCGGAAGCCGGTGACTGTGCAGTACCCCACGGAGAAGAAGACGCTGCCGCACCGATCACGCGGGCTTCCTGTCTTGCTGTGGGACTTCGATATCAACGAGCCGTTTTGCACCGGCTGTCAGGTCTGCGCGCGCTACTGTCCCGTCGATTGCATGACGGTAACGATGAAGGACAATCCGAATTTCGCGGCCGGCAAAAGCAAGCGCAAGAAGATCGTCGATAAGTTTTACATCGACTACGCGCGCTGTATGCGATGCGACATCTGCGTTGAAGTCTGTAACTTTGACGCGATCGTGATGAACAACACGTGGCAGGGGGTCGAGTTGTCGCGCTATGACCGGCAAGACCTGGTGATGGACCTGCCGGCCTTGCTTCGCCAGTCGAAGACGGGAGAGCTCGAGACCCCGTTCCGCGAACCGATGGGCGTTGCGCACTCTGGGTGGGCGCCGAGGATGGACGAAGAGGAAGCGGCGGCCGCCGCGGAGGCGGCGTCGTTGGAGAAGCATCACGGGACATCGCCCGACAAGCCGTCGTTGTCGGCGCCGACGCCTGACCCGACGGCGGAGGCTCCGCCGGAGAGCAAGGCGAGCGCGGAGCAGGGAACGCCGGAAGCGGCGGAGGGGCCGGAGAAGGAAGGCGGCGAGGGGTAGCAGGGCCATAGAAGCCGTGCCGAGCCCAACCGCCGTCAGCTCAGGAACTGTAGCGTCGCTCCATCGCTACCCCGTCAAGTCGATGATGGGGGAGGAGCTGGAGGCCGCGGACATAACCGAGCGCGGCATTGTCGGCGATCGGGGCTACGCGCTCGTCGACAACGAGACCGGGCGGACCGTCAGCGCCAAGAACCCGCGCAAGTGGGCGCGAATGTTCGAATGTCGCGCGGAGTATGTTGAACCCCCTGCCCTCGGCCAGCCCCTACCCCCGGTGCTTATCAAGTTGCCGGACGGTACAGGGCTGCGCAGCGACGAGACAGCAGCGACGTCTGTCCTGTCGCGGTTCCTAGGACGCGAAGTTAGCCTGACGCAGCCGGAGGCGAAGCCGGCTATCTTCGAACACTACTGGTTGGATTTCCAGACTCCAATCGGGCGGGCGGTCGAGAACACGGAGGGCGACAGCCTTACGACTCTCCCGTTGGGCCTGGGCGCACCGCAGACATTCTTCGATTACACGCCGCTCCATTTGCTCACCACTAGCACGCTTGCGAAGCTTAGCCAGATTTACCCGGAAGGACGCTGGGAGGCCCGGCGATTCCGGCCGAATCTGGTGATCGAGGCCGAGGGCGACGAGGGCGGCTTTGTCGAAGACGCCTGGATCGGCAAGCCACTGAAAGCTGGCAACGGCGTGCGCCTCCAGGTGATCGATACGATGGTGCGCTGCGTCATGACGACGCTTCCGCAGGGAGACCTGCCGAACGACCCCGCGATTCTGCGCACGGTCGCAGATCACCACCGGGTGCTCATGCCCGCCGTCGGCAAGGAACTACCGGCGGTCGGCGTGGCGGTGACGGTTACAACGGGCGGTCGTATCTCGCGCGGCGATACGGTCACGGTCGAGCCCGCGGCATGACGTACGAAGAAGTCATCTTCTACGTTGTCGCCGTTCCCACCGTCGTCGGTGCGATCGGCGTAGTCACCGCCCGCAACGTCGTACACTCCGCGCTGTTTCTGATTCTCTCGCTGCTCTCAGTCGCCGGTATCTTCATCCTCCTCTCGGCCGAGTTTCTCGCAATCGTCCAGGTGCTGATTTACGGCGGCGCAGTCACGATTCTGGTGCTATTCGCGATGATGCTGACGCGCGTGCGGGACATGCCGGCGGCGCTTGACGGTCCGCAGCGGCCCTTTGCCGCGTTGGCCGCCGGCGCATTTATGGTCGTGTCGATCTTCTCGATGGTGAGTACCGAGTGGCCAGGCGACACGAACAAGATCAACGTCATCTCGATCCAGCAGATCGGGAACGATCTCTTCACGACCTGGGCAGTGCCGTTTGAGGTGGCTTCGCTGGTGCTGATGGTGGCGCTGCTCGGCGCGATAGTTCTGGCGCGGGGGGAGGAAGGGGAATGATGAAGGGACGAGCCAGGAGCCAAGAGCTACGAGCCAGGAGATCGCGCCTGTGATCCCGATTAACGACTTTCTCGTCCTTAGCTCGATTCTATTTTCGCTTGGGATTTACGGTGTGCTGGCGCGACGAAGCGCGGTGCTAATCCTGATGTCCGTGGAGCTAATGCTCCAGGCGGTGAGCATTAATTTCATCGCGTTTGCGGTTTACCTTTCACCTCAAGCCTTCACGGGCCTGATCTTCGCGGTCTTCGTGATCACGATCGCGGCCGCCGAGGTTGGGTTGGCGCTGGCGATTATTCTGCGCCTCTACCGGAACAAGGCGACGGCGAACGTGGATGAAGCGGACATGATGAAGTGGTGAGACGGTGGGAGCCCAAGAAGCCTACCTGATCCCTGCGCTCCCGGCAGCGGCGTTCGTGATTCTGCTGCTGTTCGGCAAGTACCTGCCGCGGGGAGGAGATTTTGTCGCGATCGCCGCCATCGCCGGGTCATTCTTGCTGCTCTTTCCGGTCCTTGTTGACTTTTTGGATAAAGCGAACGGAACGGACTTCGTTCCCGTTGAGAAAAGTTGGGAGTGGGTCCAGTTCGACAACTTCGAAATACGGCTGGGGTTCTTCGTAGACCAGATCACGATCGTAATGCTTGCGGTCGTGTCGTTCGTGGCGCTGCTGGTCCAGGTCTACTCGGTGGCCTATATGAGGGGCGACCCGAAGTACGGTTGGTACTTCACGTGCATGTCCCTCTTCGCAGCATCGATGCTGACACTGGTGTTGGCGGACAACCTTCTGTTGCTCTACGCCGCCTGGGAGGGTGTCGGGTTCTGCTCATTCCTCCTGATCGGGTTCTGGTGGGAGCGGCGTTCGGCCGCAGAAGCGGCTAAGAAGGCGTTCATTACTACCCGGATCGGCGATGTCGGCTTCCTGATAGGCATCCTATTGCTATGGCGTGAGGCGGGGACGTTCGATATCACCGAAATCTTTGACTTCGCTGCGCGGGGCGGATTCAACAATGCAGACATCGGCGGCCTGGGGCTGAGTGGAAACGCGTACCTGACGATCGCGGTGCTGTTCTTGTTTGCGGGCGCTGTGGGCAAGTCGGGGCAATTTCCGCTGCATGTCTGGTTGCCGGATGCGATGGAGGGCCCGACGCCGGTCTCGGCGCTGATTCATGCGGCGACGATGGTTGTCGCAGGCGTGTACATGGTGGCGCGGATGTTTCCGCTGTTCGTGCTGGCAGACGATATCGCGCTGGACGTAGTGACCGCGTTGGGGTTAATCACTGTGCTTATGTCGGCGACGATGGGGCTGGTTGAAACTGATATAAAGCGGGTCATCGCCTACTCGACGCTGAACAGCCTGGGATTGATGTTCGTCGCGCTTGGTTCCGGCTCGGTTACCGCAGCGATGCTGTATCTATTGGTGCACGGTTTTTTCAAGGCGCTACTCTTCCTGGCGTCGGGGTCGGTGATCCACGCAACGGAAAAGCAGGACATCAGAGAGTTGGGCGGCCTGGCGGCTAAAATGCCTGTGACGGCAGCAGTGTTCGGGATTGGCACGCTGGCGATGATCGGCGTGATACCCCTTTCGGGGTTCTGGGCGAAGGATGAGGTGTTGCACGCGCTGGACCAGCACCGGAACGTGGTCCTCTACATACTCGCCTTGATCAGCGTGTTCATCACTGCTCTGTACATGACACGGCTGTTTATCAGGACGTTCCTCTTCGAGGCGAGAGACCGAGTTGGGTGGGGACACGCGCATGACGCCGAACCGCTGATGACTCTGCCGCTCGTTTTGCTTGCGGCGCTTACGGCGGTGGGCGGATTGGTGGTGTTCGGCTTCGTAGGGGAAGCGCTGGGCTTCCCCGGCGGCTTTGGCGAGTTCGTGTTCTTCGCGGAGCCGGAGAAGTTCGACTTCGCCTGGGGCGTCGCCATTTTCTCAACAGCGCTTGCCGTAGGTGGAATAGTGGCCGGCTGGTATTTCTGGTCGGAGAAAGCGGAGCCGGCGCGCCGGGCAGGGGAGGCCCTGCAGCCCGTGTACGAGACGCTCTACAACCGATACTACATCGACGATGCTTACCAGTGGGTCATCAACCGCGTCGTCCTCACATTGGGCTCCCTAGTCGCCTGGTTTGACCGCAATATCGTGAACGATACGGCGGTCGATGGCTCTGCGGGCTTGGGACTGTTCGCCGGGTTCGAGTTGAAATTCCTGGAAACGGGGAAGCTGCCGAACTATGCGCTCGCGATTGTTGCGGGGGTTATCGGTCTGGCGGTGTTGCTGCTGGTGTTGAGGCTCTAACCGTGGGCGGAGTTCTCTTTGCGCTGGTTACGGTGCCGCTGTGCACAGCGGTGCTAATCATGCTGGTGCCGTCGCGCTATCCGCAGCTTGTACGGTATGTCGCCCTGGTTTCAGCCGGGATACAGTTCGCGTTGTCACTCATCGTGTTCTTTGCGTATGAGTTTCAAGGTGGCAGGGGGCTGCGTTTCGGGTTCCGCCTGGACTGGCTTGAGAACGTTGGATTCCTGGGCAAGAACGGAATCTCATTGCACCTTGCCGTCGACGGGATCGCCGCGCCGCTTGTGCTGTTAACCGGCCTCGTCATATTCGCAGCCGTATTCGTCTCCTGGAACATCAGCTACCGGAACAAAGACTTCTTCGTGTTGCTGTTCCTGCTCGTTGCGGGCGTGTTCGGAGTCTTCGAATCGCAGGACCTATTTTTCCTCTTCTTCTGGTACGAGGTGGCGGTGCTGCCGATGTACCTGCTGATTGCCGTCTGGGGGGCGAGCAGCAACTTCGGCACGTTCGTCCGGACGAAGGAGTACGGGGCGATGAAGCTCGTGCTCTACCTTGTTGCAGGGAGTGTGCTGATTTTCGTTGGCATATTCGCGACGTTCGTGGAGGCGGACAGGGGCACGTTTGACTTGCCGGTGCTAGGGCAGGTGCAGTACGACTCGGGCTTCCAGAAGGCGGTATTCCCGTTCTACATGATCGGCTTCGGCGTGCTTGCGGGGATGTGGCCATTCCATACGTGGTCGCCGGACGGCCACGTGGCAGCGCCCACCGGCGTTTCAATGCTGCACGCCGGAGTACTGATGAAGCTTGGGGCGTTTGGGATCCTGCGTGTGGGGATGACACTGCTGCCCGAAGGGGCGGAGTTCTGGGCGCCGGTGCTGATGACTCTGGGCGTGATCGGCGCATTGTACGGAGCAATTTCGGCGCTGGCGCAGACGGACCTTAAGTACATGGTGGGCTATTCGAGCGTGAGCCACATGGGCTTCGTACTTATGGGGCTTGCGACGATGAACGACATCGGCGTCAGCGGGGCGGTGCTCCAGATGTTCGCGCACGGAGCGATGACGGCCCTCATGTTCGCGAACGTGGGCGCGCTGTATGACCAAGCACACACACGGGATATGACCACCTTCGGGGGAATCGCAAAGAAGATGCCCCGACACTCGGCGTTCTGGGCGATTGCGGGATTGTCGTCGCTCGGGCTGCCGGGGCTAGCGGGATTCATCGCGGAGTTTCACATCTTCGTGGGGACTTTTCGGGCGGGTTATTACTGGGCGGGGGCCGCCGGGATCCTGGCGGCGGCGATTACGGCCACTTACATTCTGCGAATGCTTGCGCGCGCCTACTTCGGGCCTCTCAACGAGAAATGGGAGAGCTTGAGGGAGATGCGTCTGGGCGAGCAGTTCGCGGGGGCGCTGCTGATCGCGTTCTTGCTGTTCATGGGGCTCTGGCCAACGCCCTTCATTGACCGCATATCGGATACCGTGGCCAATATACCGGGAATCACGTCGTGATGCCGGACGCGAATTTCGATTGGAAGCTGCTGACCCCGGAGTACATTCTCGTCGCGTGGGCCGGCCTCCTTATCATGCTCGACCTGTTCTGGCCTGCCGGGGGATTCGGGCGCTGGGGACGTCTCGATAAAGAGTTGCTTGGATATATCGCGGCGGCCGGAGCGCTGATCTCTGTCCTCGTCTCGCTGATCTGGGTGGACAACGACACGAACTTCGCGGGGCTGATCGACATCAACGACTACACCACGCTGTTCCGGGTGTTCTTCGGCCTGATCGGCGTTTTCGCCTGCCTGGCCTCAGCGCGGTACGTAAAGGAGCGCCTGCTGCACGCGGGGGAGTACTACGCCTTCATTCTTCTCGCAGTGGTAGGCGCAAACGGAATGGCCGCGGCCAGCGAGCTGCTGACCGCCTACATATCGCTGGAGCTCCTTAGCTTCAGCCTTTACGTGTTGACCGCGTACGCGAAGTTCGACTTGCGATCGAACGAAGGTGGGCTGAAGTACATGCTGCTGGGAGCGTTCTCGTCGGCGCTGTTGTTGTACGGCATCGGCATGATCTACGGCACCACCGGGTCGACGCACTATAGCGAGATCGGCAAGGCGCTGTCAACCGACACGGGCGGCATTGATGAGGCGTTGTTCTTAGGCCTGGCGCTGATCATGGCGGGGCTCGGGTTCAAGGTGGCAGCCGTGCCGTTTCACATGTGGACGCCGGACGCTTATGAAGGTGCTCCATTGCCGGTGACGGCGCTGATATCTGCGATATCAAAGTCGGGTGGGTTCGCCCTGTTCTTGAAGCTCTTCGCGGAGGCGTTCGAGCCGAAGATCGACGATTGGCGATACTTCATCGCCGGGCTCTCGGTGGCAACGATGGTGCTCGGGAACCTGGTCGCGATCCAGCAGAGCAATATCAAGCGGCTGCTGGCCTATTCGAGCATTGGACAGGTGGGTTATCTGCTGATGGGCATTGCGGCGCTGTCCCCGGAGTCGGGAAGCGCTCTCGTACTGCACATGATGGGATACGTGGTCACGAACCTGGCGGCGTTCGTGTGCGTAATCATCTACTACAATTGGACCGGCAAGGAAGAGATCAAGGACTTTGCGGGGCTGCGTGATACGGCGCCGTTCCTTGCTCTATCGCTATCGATTGCGTTGTTTTCGCTGGCGGGGATGCCGCTATTCGCGGGATTCGCAACGAAGTTTATCCTGTTCCAGGCGGCGGCAGACCAGGACCTGCTGTGGCTGGCCGGGGTGGCAGTCACGATGAGCTTTGTCTCGCTGTACTACTACCTCGTGATCATCAAGGAGATGTTCCTCGGCAAAGCGGAGGCGCCGCTGTCGGTGCGGGTGCCATGGGTGGAGTACGGGGCGCTGGCGTTGTTGGTGGCCGGGGTGCTGTTCATCGGGCTGTACCCGGCGCCGCTGCTGGACTGGGTGGACGGGAGCACAGCGGACGTATTCGCGGGAGTGGGGCGCGCGGCGGTGGCGGGACAGTGAGTGTTGGCGAATCTCTTTGCTGTTTCTTCCTCTCACGGGTCATTATGTTGACTGCCTTCGGCTCTATCCGATAGCCTGACAGCGACCACGTGGTCCGGGTGCATCCCATCAAACATACCTTCGTGCCCAAGAATTGGGGTCGGAGCGGAGTCCATGCGCCGATTCGCAGCTGCATTAGCGTTGCTGACAATGCTGGCCGTTGGCGGCCAACATTTCGGCGTGGACTTCACTCCGCGACCGGCCAAGGCGATAGAGATCGAGACCGTCGTCTGGCAGTTCGCACAAGACTACCCGGGCGTAGAGGGCGACGATACTCTCCTGCCCGTGGGAACGGTGCACATAAAGACGCACGATGGGACCGACTGGATGTCCACTTACGACGGTAACTCCAAGGCCGTCACGGGGCCAGCGAGCCTGAGGCGTCTGATTGCCGACTACAACGCGAAGGGTATCGAGGTGGTCGCGTGGTTCGTTCCTAAGGGAGTTGACGTCGAGAGGCAAGTGGCGATGGCGGAGGCGGTGCTGGACACGGGAGTCAAGGCGCTTTACGCGGACGTGGAACCGTTCGACGGCTTTTGTTACTGGGACTGCAACTACCTGGCTGAACAGTTCTGGTGGCGCCTGAGAGCGGAGCGGCCAGAGGCAAACCTCGGCGTGATATACGATCCCCGCTCGTGGACATGGCAGGACTCGGGGACCTGGAAATGGCTGTCGACCGCGAACGCGGCGCTGCCGATGTGCTACTGGGAGCTGTATACGGACCAGGGAATCTGGGCTGATCCCAGTGGTTGCGTGAGCCAGGCGCACGCAGATTTGAGCTGGCTGGCCCCGGGGAGGCAGCTTGAGTACATCCCGATGCTCGAGGGGGATACAAGCGGAGATAAGTTCCTGGCAGCGATGGATGCCGCTCGATCCGCGGGTTCCTCGAGAGTTAGTATCTGGCGGCGGGGCGTGGTGCGGCCAGAGGTCTGGGAGGCCGCCTGGAACATATGGGAACCGACTCCGGCCGTAGCCTCGGCCTGGCCTTCGTACTGGGTATGGTCGCCGTGTCCGTGGGACGGCTGCATCCTCAAGGAAGAGTCGAGTCCAGCGCTCTACGTGCTGTATAGCGGGGCGAAGTTCCATATCCCGAGCCCTGACGCGCTCGCAGCCATGGGCCGACGTCCTGGGGACTACTGGATCGTGGGAGCCGGGATGCTCCAGACGGTGGCCGACGTTCCGTGGGACGGGACTCTTCTGCAGGAGGCCGGTTCTCCGACTGTTTACGCGGTCTACGCCGGTGCGAAATTCGCAATACCCAGCCCGGACGCTCTATACGCGATGGGGCTGGGGTTCCAACAGGTCCACACAGTAGCGCCGGGCGGGCTGAGCCAGATACCCAACGTGCCGAGGGAGGGCACGCAGCTGATGGAGCTGGGCAGCGCGACGGAATGGCAGATCACGGCCGGCGCCAGATTCCCTTTGCCATCGCCGGAAGTCAGGGACGCGTTGATCGGCGCGGGTGCTCTCGAAGCGACGCCGTACATAGTACCGTTGGGCTCCCTGGCACAGATACCGACCACGCCACATGACGGCGCACGGGTGCGGGAGCTAAGCAGCAGCGCGGAGTGGCAGGTGGCGGCCGGAGCCAAGTTTCCGCTCCCTGACGCTATGGTGAGAAACCAGCTCGTGCGCAAGAGTGCGCTGGAATGGCGGCTGAACATCGTTCCCGATGGCACGCTGGCGGCGCTGCCTACGGCGCCCCGGGACGGCGCACGCGTGCAGGAGCTGGCAAGCAACGCGGAGTGGCAGATCGCCTCCGGGATGAAATTTGCGCTTACGGACGCGGGACGGAGAGAGGCGTTGATAGCGGCGGGGTCGCTTTCGGCGGAGGTGACAGTAGTCCCGCCGGGCGCGCTGGGCGCCATTCCAGAGGGGCCGCAAGAGGGGACGCTGCTCCAGGAGGTAAGTGGCACCACGCCTTTCGTGATGCGCTGCGGCAGTCTGTATCGCATCCGGGATAATGCGCAACTGGACCGCCTGGTCGCAGGTGGACTGGCGCGCCTGCCAATCGTTAAGGTGAGCGGGCCCCTCTCGGAGCCGGACATCACGGCGAGAAAGCGGTGTGCCGGAAGCGGAATCGACGTGTGTCCGGTCGCCCGCTGGGCAGCGGCCAATCCGTTCGCGCCACCCGGGTGCAAACCGCAGGAGACACAGCCTAGCGAGCAACGATAGGCGCTGCCCGCTCCGCCTGGCGGTCCACGGGAGGGGGACCGGGTATAATGGTCCGGGCCGGAGCTCATGGGAGGAGGTCACCCATGCACGCGACGCCATCCGATTGCGGCTCTCGCGTTCCCGACCGCGCTGAGAAGAAGGAGCGAACCCGAAATAGGCGCGCGGCGGACAGGCATCCCGGCGGCTCGCTCGCGCGCAGGCTCGCCATCTTCGCGGTTCTCAGCGTTGTAACACTGGCGTCGTTGGTCGTGGGCCGAGGCGATGCGCCGGCCGCGCAGGCGGCGCCAACCCCTAACGGATATGCGCTCGTGCAGGACGTGACGACGGCGAATGTCGGCAGCATGGTCGATTTCGCATTGATTCCGGGCAAGCCGGATGAGGCAGTGGTGGTCACCCAGGGCGGCGTCGTATGGCGTGTCTCGCTGACCGGGGCCTTCGCCCGGACTGAGTTCGGTAACCTATCCGGCCTCGTAAGGTCGAGCAGTGAGGAAGGTCTTCTATCCCTTGCCTTCTCGCCGAACTTCACAGGCGACAGCCGCGTCTATGTTTACTACACGCCGCTGGCAACGAGATGCGCGCCGATCACACGCTGCTCACGGATCGCGCGAATGCCCGTGGTAAACAACGACATGGTGGAAGCGAGCGAGACGGTGGTACTCGATATCGACCAGGAGATCGCTCAAAGCAATCACAACGGCGGCCGCTTGCTGTTCGGGCCCGACGGTTACCTCTACTTATCGATTGGAGACGGCGGCGGGGCAGGCGACCCTAATGAGACCGGGCAGGACATTAATGACCTATTGGGAGCAATGATCCGGATCAATGTGACCGGGCAGCAAACTTACTCCATCCCGGCTGATAACCCGTTCGTGGGAGTGGCCGGTGACGACCGGCTATGGGCCTACGGCCTGCGCAATCCCTGGCGCTACAGCTTCGACCGGGTGAGCGGAGACCTCTGGATGGCCGACGTCGGTCAAGATGCGTGGGAGGAGGTAGAGAAGATCGCAAAAGGCGGGAACTACGGCTGGGACTGCTATGAAGGCAATACTTCATTTGAGCCAGCCGGCTGCACATCCCCGCCGAGCCCCTTTATCTTCCCGCGGGCGGTGTACGACCACACCCTTGGTTGCTCGGTGACGGGCGGCTATATCTATCGCGGGACGGTGTTGCAGGAGATTTACGGTTGGTACGTGTACGGGGACTATTGCTCCGGGCGGATCTGGGCCGTGAACCCCGCAGACACCAGCAATCCGGTGCAGCTGGTCGATTCGCCGTACAACATAACATCCTTCGCCGAGCTGCCCAACGGGGAGTTGCTCGTGATTACCTTCCAAAGCGCCGTCTACCGGCTCACTTGCGCCGCGACGCCGGATTCGGACGGCGACGGCCACGGCAACGCCTGCGATCTCGATGACGACAACGACACGTTCAGTGACGCTTCGGAAGCGGTTATCGGGACTGATGCACTGGACCGCTGCGCGGACACAACAACTCCAGACGACGAGCGTGGCCCGGCTTTTGGGGAGCCGGTGTCACCCTGGCCGGCCGACATAAACGATGACAGGCTCGTGGATATCATCGGCGACATCTCGAGGGTGACAGGCGCGTTCGCGCAGAGCGTGCCTCCGGCGCCCGCGCGCTACGACGTGGCGCCCGACCCGCCAGACCGCCTCATCGACGTCATCGGTGATATATCACGGTTAACGGGGCTATTCGGGACGGCCTGCGTGCCATAACGGCGGAGGCCAGTGCCGGTGGCCGGTCAGCAGCCTACGCCGCCTGAAGCTGCCCGCCTACACTGCACGCGCTTACAGGATCGGAAGGTAGCGCTTCAATTCGTAGTCTGTTACTTGTCTTCGGAAGTTACTCCACTCGATCTTCTTGTTGGTGAGCAGGCTTTCGTGAAGGTGGTCGCCCAGACAGCGGCGCAGTAAATCGCTGCTTTCGGCATATTCGACAGCTTCCCAGAGGCTGCCGGGGAGGTGGTCGATGCCGCGCTCCTTCTTCTGCTGATCGGTCATCTCAAAGACGTTCTCTTCGACTGGGTCCGGGCAAGGGTATTCCTTCGCGATGCCCTCGAGGCCGGCGGCGAGCATGGCGGCGAAGGCGAGATAGGGGTTGCAGGCGGGGTCGGCTGCGCGGTACTCGATGCGGGTCGCGTTCTCTTTGCCGGGCTTGTACTGCGGCACGCGGATGAGGTCGGAGCGGTTGCGGCGGGCCCAGGAGAGATAGACGGGCGCTTCGAAGCCGTGGACGAGACGCTTATATGAGTTGATCCACTGATTGGTAACGAGCGTGATCTCCTTGGCATGGCGCAGGAGACCGGCGACATAGCTGCGGGCGAGGGCGGAGAGGTGGTACGGGTCGCTCGCGTCAAAGAAGGCGTTGCGCTCGCCGTTGAAGAGGGATTGGTGGACGTGCATGCCGGAGCCGTTTTCGTCCCGCAGCGGCTTTGGCATGAAGCTGGCGTAAACGTTGTTCTTGAAGGCGACCTCCTTGACAGCCAGGCGATAGGTCATGGTGTTGTCCGCCATGGTGAGGGCGTCGGTATAGCGCAGGTCGATCTCGTGCTGGGAGGGCGCGACTTCGTGGTGAGAGGCCTCGACGGGGATGCCGAGCTCTTCGAGGGTGAGGACGGTCTCGCGGCGGAGGTCGGTGCCAGCGTCGAGAGGGGTCAGGTCGAAGTAGCCGCCAACGTCTAGGGTCTGCGGAGTGTCTGAGTTCGCGAAGTAGAAGTACTCGAGCTCCGGGCCGACGTAGAAGGTGTAATGAAGGTCGGTGGCGCGCTGGAGGTTGCGGCGGAGAACGAAGCGTGGGTCACCCTCGAATGGGGAACCGTCCGGGTGGGTAATATCGCAGAACATGCGGGCCACACGGCGCTCGGTGGGGCGCCAGGGGAGGATTGCGAAGGTGGTAGGGTCCGGCATCGCCATCATGTCGGACTCGTCGATGCGGGCGAAGCCCTCGATGGAGGAGCCGTCGAAGCCGACCCCCTCTTCGAGGGCTTCGGGCAGCTCTTCGACGGTGATGGCGACGCTCTTTAGGGAGCCAAGGATGTCGGTGAACCAGAGGCGGATGAACTTGACGTCGTGCTCGCGGCAGGTCTGTAGGACGTAGTCTCGGGGGTCCCCGGTCACCGCCGCGCCTCTCGTGTCATTCTGAGCGCCGGGAGCTTTATGCGTTGAGGGACTTCTCTCGGCGAAGGAATCTGGTGGAGGAGCTGTGGGGTCAACATCTGGGTAGTGTCACCGCAGCGGCCCCATGAGCACTCTCGCTGACAAGAGAGCCGTTCACACCCCACACGACCGCCGGATTCCTTCGCGAAGTAACCGCCGATTAACAAGACCGTCATCTCGCTCAGAATGACAATTCGGGGCGCTCCCTCGCCGCGGCTAGGCGTCGAAGTAGAGGTGGAACTCCCAGGGGTGAGGGCGCAGGCGGACGGGGTCGATCTCGTTTTCGCGCTTGTAGGAGAGCCATGTCTCGATGACGTCGTCGGTGAAGACGTTGCCACGGCGAAGGAATTCGTTGTCGGCCTCGAGGGCGCGCAGGGACTCGTCGAGGGAGCCGGGGACAGTCTTCAGGCGGCGCTCTTCGCGAGGAGAAAGCTCGTACGTGTTCTTCTCGAGCGGGGCGCCTGGATCCATCTTCTTCTGGACGCCGTCGAGGCCGGCCATAAGCATCGCGGAGAAGGCGAGGTAGGGGTTCGCAGTCGGGTCGGGTGGGCGGAACTCGATGCGCTTGGCCTTGGGGTTGGAGGTGTACATCGGGATGCGTGCGGCGGCCGAACGGTTGCGGGCGGAGAAGACGAGGTTCACCGGCGCTTCGTAGCCCGGGACGAGGCGCTTATAGGAGTTCGTCGTGGGCGCGCAGAAGGCCATGAGAGCGGGGGCGTGGCGGAGCAGGCCTCCGGCGTACCAGCGGCACATCTCGCTCGTAAGGGCGTACCCCTTCTGGTCGAAGAAGAGGGGCTTACCGTTCTTCCAGAGCGACTGGTGGGTGTGCATGCCGGAACCGTTGTCCATGAACAGAGGCTTGGGCATGAAGGTCGCGACTTTGCCGTGTTTGCGGGCGACGTTCTTTACGATGTACTTGTACCAGAGGACATTGTCCGCCATCTGCGTCAAGCTTGTGAATCGCATGTCGATCTCGTTCTGGCCGGCGGTGGCTACCTCATGGTGGTGCACCTCGACTGGGATTCCCACTTTCTCCATCTCGATGACCATTTCGCTGCGAATGTCCTGGAGTGTGTCGTGCGGTGGAACCGGAAAGTAGCCTTCCTTGTAACGGGGCTTGTAGCCGAGGTTGGGCTGAGTGTTGCTGCCGGTGTTCCATTGACCTTCGATTGAGTCGATGTGGTAGTAGCCCTCATGCTCGTTCTGGTCGTAACGGATGTCATCGAAGACGAAGAATTCGAGTTCAGGGCCCCAGTAGGAAGTGTCTGCGAGACCGGTGGACTTGAGGTACGCTTCCGCCTTCTTGGCGATTCCTCGAGGATCGCGGGTGTAGGGATCTCTGGTCACAGGGTCGACGATGTCGCAGAGGACGCTGAGGGTAGGCACTTCGCAAGCGGGATCGATGCGCGCGGTAGCGGGGTCCGGAATGAGGATCATGTCGGATTCCTGGATCTCCTGGAAGCCACGGATGCTGGAGCCATCGAAGCCGATGCCGTCCACCCAGATCGAGCCTTGTAGGTCGTCGAACTCGACCATGTCCTTGGGGGGGATGGAGAAGTGCTGCCAGAGGCCGGGCAGGTCTGTGAACTTGAGATCGATGATCTGAATGTTGTTCTTCTTGATGAGATCGGCGACCTTCTGCACATCTGTTGCGGTTGTCAATTGTCCCTCCTTCGGTCTTTCCCTGCGTTTGCGATTATATGCGTGCATCCCTGCCGATGGCAGGTGCGTACGTTACGGCTGTGTTACACGGCAGGATCCAGGAGATAGGAGCCAGTAGCCAGAATATCTCGCGAAAACGAGAGGATCGAACTCCTTGCTCCTTAGTCCTGCTTCCTGTTATCAGACTGCTGCGTCACCTCTTTCCCCGGTGCGGACCCTAATGGCGTCGGCCACGGGGATAAGGAAAATCTTGCCATCGCCGATATTGCCCGTATGGGCTGCGTCGCAGATGAGCTTGACCACGCGGTCGGCGTCGGCGTCCTTGACGACGACCTCGATCTTGACCTTTGGGAGCATATCGACGGTATAAGTCTCGCCGCCTCGGCCCATGTGAACGATGCCCTTCTGAGCGCCTCGGCCGGTGACGTGCACGATGTTCAGTCCGGTGAGGCCGGCGGCCGCCAGCGCTTCCTTCACGTCGTCCAGCTTCTCCGGTCGGATGATCGCTTCTAGTTTGTACACTTCGTTATTGCTCCTTGTCTCCTAACGGCGCGCTGTCCCACCCGCCCCTAAGGGGGGTCTGGGGGACACCCCCAGACCCCGGTCTGACGACGCTTGGAAAAGGCCTTCGCCTCTTGCTCGCGATTCCCGTCCACTCAAGGTGGGTTCCCTAGCACGGATCTAGCATGTCTGGGCGCTCGCTCCCACGTCATAGAGGATTCCTTCGCAGAATTACGCGCATGCCTCGAAGAATTTCATTTCGCTCAGAATGACACATTGCGCTAGGACCCGGCCCCGCTGCCGGCGCTCTCGGGCTGCACTCTAGGCGCAGAAGTGGGCGCGGGCGGCGGCCCTTCGGCGTACTGGACAACGGCTAGACCAGCACCTTCGTCGAGCACATAACCGCGCTCTCCGTGCTGGGTGACGTCGAGGCCGAGCTCTTCCTCGTCTTCGGTGACCCGCAGGCCCAACGTGAGGTCCAGTACTTTGAGAATTATGGCGGTGACGGCAAAAGAGTATACCCAAACCGTGGCAATCGCGGCGAGCTGGTCGAGGACCTGTGCGGGGTGACCGTAGAATAGCCCCTCGTTGTCCGCGAGCCCGCTAACGGCGGCCGTGGCGAAGAGGCCGGTTGCCAGCGCACCCCAGGTGCCGCCTACGCCGTGTACTGCAACGACGTCCAATGAGTCGTCAACGCCGGAGCGTTCACGCACGCGCACTGCCAGGTAGCATACAACGCCTGCCACGCTGCCGATGACGATCGCAGCCCAGGGTTGGACGAAGCCCGAGGCCGGTGTGATTGCCACCAGTCCGGCAACAGCGCCAGCAGCAGCCCCAATCACGCTCGCCTTTCCCGTAAGGGCCCAGCTGGCGAACATCCAGGAAAGGGCGGCCGAGGCGGCGGCGGTGTTCGTGACGACGAAGGCGTTTGCCGCCTGACCACTCGCGGCCCCCGCGCTACCGGCGTTGAAGCCGAACCAGCCGAACCACAGGATCGCCGCGCCTAGCACAATGTAGGTGACGTTGTGTGGTTCCATAGGTTCTCTGCCGAAGCCCTTGCGCCTGCCGTAGAGCAGGGCCGCGGCCAATGCGGCGGCACCGGCATTGACGTGGATCGCCGCGCCGCCGGCGAAGTCCAGCGCGTTTATGCCACCCGAGTCCGCGATGCCGAGCCAGCCAGCTCCAAAAATCCAGTGGGCTACCGGCGCGTAAACGAGCAGTGACCAGGCCGCCATGAAGATGAGAAAAGTGCTGAACTTCGCACGTTCAGCGAAAGCGCCGGTAATGAGTGCCGGCGTTATGATGGCGAACATCGCCTGGAATATGGCAAACGCCTCGTGAGGGATTGTCGGACCCCAGGTGACGTTGCCCACCACAGCCTTGTCGTCGGGGATGATGCCTACGTCCTTGAATCCGATGAAGCTGAGGTTGCCGATGATTCCCCCTTCGGTTGGGCCAAAGGCGAGCGTGTAGCCGATCAGGACCCACAGCACACCCACAAGCCCAACTACGATGAAGCTCTGCATGATTGTGCCGAGCACGTTCTTGCTGCGGGTGAAACCTGCATAGAAAAAGCCGAGGCCGGGCGTCATGAACATGACGAGAGCCGCCGCCGCCAGCATCCATGCGGTATCGCCGCTGTTTATCTCCGGTGGCATTGCCTATAAGTACCTCCTATGGGACAAATATTTTGATGGGAACGATAGCAGGCCAGCAGGCGGCACGGAATGGGGGTGATGTTACGCGTTTGTTACAGAAGGTAGACAAGGGGTTTCGGGCGCCGCGGCGCCGGGGCGAGGCATTCGGACTCGCGGGCGCAGGACCCTGACGACGGCAAGCCGACAATCGGAGGGCCTTCGCCCGCCCCTATAGAGATGGCAGATTCGAGTCAGCTGGTGCGAAAGCGATAGCCGACGTTGCGGACGGTCTCGATGAAGGGGGTGTGGCGATCCTCGATTTTGGCGCGCAGGCGGCGGATGTGGACGTCGACGGTGCGGGCGCCCCCGTAGAAGTCGTAACCCCAGACTTTGCTGAGGAGGATCTCACGAGTAAAGACGCGTCCACGGTTGGTCGCGAGGAAACGGAGGAGCTCGTACTCCTTGTAAGTAAGCTCGACGGGACGGCCGGCGATGTGGACGGTGTAGTTCGCGAGGTCCATCACGAGGTCGCCGTGCTTTAGCGTATTTCGCGTGTCCACGCCGTGACGCTGGTAGAGGGCGCGGCGGACACGCGCGCAGAGCTCTTCGGCCGTCGCGCCGTTGAGAAGGAAGTCATCGCGGATGGACGCCGGATCGACGGTTTGTAAGCCGGCGGACGGTAGCAACGTGATGACGGCTGGCGTTTCGCCGTCTGACGCCGCTTCGAGGTAGCGGCGAGCCCGGGGGTCTTCTGCGGCGGACGAGAGGTCCATGACGACGGCATCGGGCGATCCGGTGGAGGGCTCAGAGGCGCCGGGGAACAGGTGCTGGACGGCAAACCCTTCGGCCTCGAGCGGGCCCGTATAGGGCGCGAGGGTAGAGTCGCCGATGAGGATGATGGTGCGCATCTTATTCATAATGCTATGAGTGCAACGTGGCTCGCACAACAGGCCGAAGCGGGACGCGCCATGATTCCGTGGGATGCTGCGTGGCAGACGGAGGGTGGACGTTAACCGGCGCGCATCGCTGATGCCGACACACCCATAGTGGATTCGACGACACGGATAGCAGCGCGGGTGACGGGCACGAGGCTGGGGCGGTGGACTTTGTCCAGGGTGTCCATCGCGTCGAAGAGGTAGAACGGCGCGGTGAGGTAGTTGACGAGCGGGACACCGGCTAGATAGAAGTCGGCGCCGTCGGTCGTTGGCTTCGGGCCGAACATCGTGGGCGGCACGACCATCGAGCGGCGCAGGTCCTCCGCCTCGATCGCGGAGCGTACGGCGTTCTCGAGGCGGGGAATGAGGGATGTGAACCACCAGCGTGACTCCGGGCGGCCCGTGGGCGCGAGTTCGCCCGTCTCATCGCTGAACTCGCTTGCCGCATGCTCGAGGTGGAGTTCGAGAACGACGCTATTGAGTTCGCCAGAGTGGGACTCAACGAATGTGCGCTGACCAGCCCCGCCGGCCATGTGCCCGGCGTTGAGCAGGAAGAGCAGGCGGTGTGGTCGTTCGGCCTGTGGCACTTGCGACCAGTACTCGGCTTGCGCCAGCACCAGAGCGATCCCGGAGCCATCCTCGACGGCCGAGGCCCAGGGGCCGTCGTGGTGCGAGCCAATGATGACCATCTCCTCGTCCGCGCCGGGAAGTTCGCCCACGATGTTGTAGGCGGTGATCATCTCACGGACGGACTCGGTAGATAGCATCGCCCGCAACGGCGCGGCGGCGAGCAGTTCGCGGAGGCGGCGGCCGTCGCTGCCGGAAATCCAGACGCCTGGGATGGGACGCTGGATGGCGTCATAGGGAACGTAGTATTGGTTGGAATCGCCGGGATAGTCGCGCAGCACCCCGATAAAGCCGGCGGCGCCGGCCGACACCGACGGCTCCATCACGTTCTGGATCTCCCGGCCGAAGGGGAAGATGTGCTTGGTCGAGGCGTAGCTTCCGTCGGGATCGTAGGACCAGGTCGCGCGCGACTCAAGGACCGTCTGGGGGACTCTGTTGAGGACAATTTCGTAGAGTGAGAAGGCGCCGTTGACCGCCTCCGGTCGCGCTGGATCGAAGGCGACGAGTTCCGTCTCAAGACTTTTAACAGGAGCAGATTGGGGGAGCGGGAAGCAAGGAATGCTGAGCGTGGAGCCGGGCGCGGCGACCGCCAACGTCGCCTCGCGAGGCTCCCAACACGCCACTTCGACCGGTTCCCCGCGAACTCGTTCGAGGCCGAAGGCGAGGAACTGTTGCTGGAGCCAGTCTTCCGCCCAGCGGTCGGCCGGGTAGCCCGGGCGGCGTATGCCTTGAGCGAAGACCTCTCGGATCCAGGAGAATATGTTGTCTTCGGACGGAATGAGGTCAGTGTGCACGGTGCAATCCTACAGGAAGGGCGAAGTACGAGGTACGCGGTACGAGGTACGAGGTTGGGCGCCAGCAGACCCTGAGCGACATACAGTATGGCGGGGTGAGAGATCCCTCGCCCTCCAGCCCTCTCGGTCGTCCCCACCCGTCTTAGCTCGGGATGACACTCGTGGGCAACTGCTAAAATAGGGTCGCAATGCTGCAACAGCCGACTAGCGTCGTACGGGAACGCAAGCCGCCGTGGCTAAAGGTGCGGTTTCCGGGCGGAGAGAACTACATCCGCCTTAAGAACATCATGCGCGAGGGGCGTCTGCACACCGTGTGCGAGGAGGCGCATTGCCCGAACATCGGCGAGTGCTGGGAGGCGGGGACTGCGACGTTCATGATCCTCGGCGACACGTGCACGCGAGCGTGCGGGTTTTGCGCGGTGAAGTCGGGACGGCCGGGAGCGCTCGACAAACTGGAGCCAATGCGAGTGGCGAATGCCGTGCGGGAGATGGGCCTGACGCACGCGGTCGTGACATCGGTCAACCGGGATGATGAGCCGGACGGAGGGGCGTCGATATTCGCGGCGACGATCCGCTGGATCCGGAGGCTATCGCCGGGGACGAGCGTCGAGGTCCTGATCCCGGATTTCATGGGGAACTGGGATGCACTGGCGGCGGTAATGAGGGCGCGGCCGGAGATACTGAACCACAACACGGAAACGGTGCCACGCCTGTACCGGCGCGTGCGCCCAAAGGCGCGCTACGAGCGGTCGCTGGAGTTGCTGCGACTGGCGAAGGAGCTGGACCCCGAGACGGTCACGAAGAGTGGATTGATGGTCGGGCTGGGGGAGACGAAGCACGAGCTGCTCATGGTGTTTGGGGACCTCGTCGACGCGGGAGTGGATGTGCTGACGCTCGGGCAGTACCTGCGGCCTAGCGCGAAGCACCTGCCGCTCGTTCGTTACTACCATCCGGACGAGTTTGCCGGGTTACGGGAGGACGCGTTGGCGCTTGGATTTCGTCATGTCGAGGCAGGGCCGCTCGTGCGGTCTTCGTACCATGCGAAGCGGCAGGTGAAGGGCGTGCGGGGCCTCGGAATTCGCACCGATGTTATGCCCGTGGTGACCCCGACAGATTCCCTCCACGGCGGGCAGGCCTCTGCGGGGGAGTCGTAGCCAGCGTTCACAGGGCGCGGGTGCTCGGAATGACAAATGGCCTTCCCGGTCGGCTTTTCCGCATGTCGAGGCGCGGCCGCCGCTGATTCATGTTGGCACCGTGCGCCCAGGGCGGTATCCACCGCTGCGAACTCACTCTCGCCGCTATTGCTTGACACCTGACTAAAGCAATTTAAACTAGAGAGCCTGGAGGCGGTTCGCGCCGCTTGAAGCCAGGACGGGCGGGACTAATCAAGCCGGGGCTTATCGAACGCCATCAGGCAATGTACCGGAAGAGGGGGAAAGATCGGCCGGCTGCGGTGTCGCCCAGAAGACGCGAAGCTCCGCGCCTCGTCACGCAGCAACGGGGCGCAGGCGAACGGCTAGTTTGATGTCGTAGCGTTGGCCGTGCGAGCGGGCGTCTGAACGCCCTGAGCTACGCGCTCGCGCCCAGTCGCAACATCGGATGATACGAAGACCAAGTGCGGAGCAAGGAAGCGTGTCTGCGAGCGAGAGGCGCGAGGTTAGCCGCGAGCGCACAGGCCGGGAAGGCCGTGGCGGCGTCGATGTGAGCAGGCGGCCGCGCCTGTTATTGCCGGCTTCCGCATTAGCCCCGCCGCAAGCGGGGATTACGAACGTGGATGAGCCACTTCGGCACTATCGCGATCCCTTTGAGGGAGCGCCGCTGGCCTACATCGTGACGGACGCGGGCGGCCGGATCGAGGAGGCAAACGCCGAAGCAATTCGCCTCCTCGGCCTGACTCCTCGCTTCGTGGGCCGGAAGTCCCTCTTCGATTACCTGCCAGTCAAGGACCGGCACCTCTTTCGCGAGGCGCTCAAGCAGCGGATGGTTGCATACGCGCCTCGGCGATGGGTCTCTCATGTAAAGCCTCGCAACCGGCAGCCAGTAGATATCGCGGTTTCGGCCGCAAGCATCATGTATGACGAGTCACACGTCATCGGCGCGAGCTGGGTTCTGCAGGACATTTCGGGGCTCAAGAAGGCCGAGGAGGACCTGACCCGGGCGCGGGATGAACTCGAGCGTCGAGTGCAGGAGCGGACGGCCGACCTGGAGGCGAGCAACCGGCAGAAAGACCGGATCGTCGAGGAGCTGCGACGCGCGAACGAAGCGAAGGACGAGTTCCTGGGCCTGCTCTCACACGAGCTGCGCACATCGATGATGCTAATTTACGGGGGGATCAAGGCAGTCCGGCGGATGAGCGGCCGGATTAATGAGCAGGAAACGGTATCGCTACTCGAGGACGTCGAGCAGGAGACGGACACGGTGTACCGGATGATCGAGGACCTGCTTAACCTCGCGCGGCTGGAGTTGGGGGAGCAACTGACGACCGAACCGGTACTGGTGCAGCATGTGATCCGTCGGTTCGCGCGCAGCTTTGGCGAAAGCCGGCCTGAGCGGGAAATTGTTGTTGATGTTTCGGACGAGCTAGCCGCGGCGCTGGCTGAGCCGACATATGTCGAGCAGGTGCTGAGGAACCTCGTGAGCAATGTAGAGAAGTACGCGCCGCCGGAGTCGCCGATAGAGCTTAGGGCGGCGATGAACGGCGGCGCCGAGATCATCATTTCGGTGCTCGACCGGGGCCCCGGTATTCCCGAAGAAGAGCGGGATGCCGTGTTCGAGCGTTTCTATCGCTCGAGCCAGATTCCGAAGCGCGTGCGCGGCATGGGCATGGGGCTCACAGTGTGCAGGCGGCTGGTGGAGGCACAGCGCGGGCGCATCTGGCTGGCGCCCAGGGAAGAGGGCGGTCTGGAGGTGAGCTTTACGCTTCCGGTTGCGCGGGATGGGTCAGGAAACTAGCCGCCGGGCGCTATCTCCTGAATCGCGAGGTCGATTATGGCGTCGCCCGGTGGAGCATTGGGGTTGACTGAGGGGTCGCGCGGCGAGAGGCAATCGACTACTTCCATGCCTTGAACGACCTTCCCAAAGACGGTGTACGAACCGTTGAGGTTGGGCGCGTCGCCGAGGGTGACGAACCACTGGCTCCCGGCGCTATTGGGGTCGTTGGAGCGGGCCATACCGACAACTCCGCGCACGAAGGGTTCCTGGCTGGGCTCCAAAGGCACGCTGTAACCGGGGCCGCCGTTGCCTCTGCCTGTCTGATCTCCGCCCTGAGCCACGAAACCGGGGATGACACGGTGGAAGGTGGTGCCGTTGAAGAACTTGTCGCGGGCGAGGAAGACGAAGCTGTTGACGTGCTCCGGGGCGAGGTCCGGCAAGAGCTGGATGATGAAGTGTCCGCGCGTGGTATAGACGTGGGCGATGAACTGATGCGACTTGTCGATGGTAAGCGGTGGGCGCTGAGGATAAGATTTCACTTGCACCTCCGGAGGCGTGCCTGAAGGGGCTTGGCAGCTTGTTGTTGCGGCGGTCGAGGTCGGTAAGGACGGGAACGCTACGCTCTTATTGGATGCCGCGGCGACAGTGGATTGTGACGAGTTGTTCGCCTCTTCGTTGCTGCCGCAGGCGAAGGCGAGAACAAGAAGCGCGGTGGCCGCGAGAACGAACGCGAGGCGATGGATAACGGCGAGGATGCTAGGGCTTTCAGGCACGAGGGCCATTATCTGAGGTTGCGTCGCGCTGGGTAAAGGGTATGAGGGAGGGCGCGGGTATCGATTCCATCGTTAAGCGCGTTCATATATCTGGTACGATGACCGTAATGAGGAAGATCAGTCGATGGACAACCGGCCGATAGGCGTCTTCGATTCGGGCGTCGGCGGGCTTTCGATCTGGAGAGCGATCCGGCGCATGCTGCCACAGGAAAGCTTGATCTTCTTCGCGGACAGCGGACACGTGCCCTACGGCGAGAAGTCAACCGCTGAGCTGCACGATCTGACTGGCCGGATCGCCGGGTTCCTGATCGAGCGGGACGTGAAAATGATCGTGGTCGCCTGCAACACGGCGACGGTGCACGCGATCGGTTATCTGCGAGAGAGCTTCCCGGAGATCCCGTTCGTCGGTGTCGTGCCTGTCGTGAAGACGCTGGCGAGGCGGACACGGACGGGGACGATCGCGGTGTTATCGACGCCGGCGACTGCGCAGAGTCCATACCTTGCGGGACTAATTGAGGAGTTCGCGCCGGACAAGCGGGTCATAAACGTCGGCTGCGATGGTCTCGAGAACATGGTGGAGGCGGGCGAGGTGGGCACGCGGGCGACAACTGCGCTGCTGGAGCGGCACCTCGCGCCGGTGCGCGGCAGCGAGGCGGATGTGGTCGGTCTGGGCTGCACGCATTATCCGTTCCTGCGCGGGCGGATCAAGCGCATGCTGGGGCGGGGCGTGCACTTGTACGACCCGTCCCGGCCTGTAGCGCGCCGGGTGCGGCAGTTGTTGCGGGAGCGGGACGCATTGGCGGCAAACCCGAAGCCCACATATGGTTTCTACACGACAGGAGACGCCGACGTCTTCAAGCGGGTCGCGGGCCGGCTGCTGCGGACATCTGTGCGGGACGTCGAGCGCGTCGAGATATAGCTGACAGCTGTCAGCTATCGGTCGTCAGTTGTCGGTTTTGCGTTCGATTCGTTGCCGCGCTCTCGTGGGCTGCTTAAGATAGATTCGGGGCCAACGTTACCCGCCGGACGTGGGAGCGGTTTCAAAAACGGGAGCCAACGTAGCTCAGCGGTAGAGCAGCGGTTTCGTAAACCGCAGGTCGTGAGTTCGAATCTCACCGTTGGCTCCAGATTTTCGTCTGAGCAGATCATTCGCGCACCTTTCTACGGCGAGGCGACCATCCAACTTGGGAAAAACTTCGACGCCTGTGCCTGAAGCGGTGTCCACCACGAGACAGTTTGTGCGGCAAGTGCACCGGTAACGATGCCAATTGCGGCACCGGCCGCGACGTCGGATGGCCAGTGCACACCGACGAACACGCGCGCGAATCCGATAAGACTCGCCAAGAAGATGGCGAGGAACCCAATCGATCGGCGCCACCAAATCAGCGTCCCCGCAACGGCGAAGCTTACGGTGGCGTGCTCACTGGGAAAGCCGTTGTCGGCAGCGTGCGAGATGAGAAGCCTGGTATCGGTACGTGAGACAAACGGCCGAGCGTCGGAATACAACTGGGCGACCAGAGCAGCTAGAAAGAGCCCAGCGATCACGCTAATCATGATAGCCAGCCAGACTCGTTGCCGGAGCGCGCGTTCAGCTGAACCTCCAGGCAGAAACCACAGAGCGAACGCGAGTGGTAGGACTAGATAGATTAGATCGGTAGCCGCGAGTTTCATCACAGTGTCCACTGCGGCGACATGCCCAGCCCAGTCGTTGATCAGATCCTCGATGAAGTCATTCATGGTGAATACAACGATAGGGCGTCTTGTGGGTTTGCGTCAGAATTGCCCGGTGAGTACGCACATTCGCCCTCGAAGCCCAAATCCGGGAATCGAGCGTGAAGGTTCGGATGACGCAAGCAACCGGCCGCGTTATTCCTGCGAGCCGAACCGGTTCGAGGCCCTTGGCGTCAGGATGGGACCGGCTAGATCTAGCGTGTGTGCTCTGTCCTCGCCGCCACGCGTACCGTCAGCGTCCGTAATCGCGAGCGTTCGTCATTGGCTTTTGGGAGGCCCGTGGCATGTGCCGCTGCCCGAATCCTGGAAAGTGTCGCCACGATAGGCGGGCAGGAAATCCCAATCGTACCCGTCCTGGTGGAGAACAAACCTCATTACGCCGAAAGTCTCATCATTGCGGACCTCGCTATTTGGCCGAACGGTCTTGTAGTCGGCGTAGTGACTTTCCCCGCCTGTCCCCAGAACGAATTCTCGGATCCCGAACTGAGGGTCCGGCTCACCCGCCGGCGTTTGCGGCGCAAAGCGTTCGTAGTTGTGCTCATGAGCGCTGATCACCACGTCCGCTCCTTGTGCGTAGAGATCGTCCCAAAAGGGCTTCGCCCAGGGCGCGTTCCCGTGCGTTGTCCCCGAGGTAAAGAGCGGGTCGTGCCAGATGGCGAGGGTACAGGCCGCCGGGTGTGCCGCGAGGTCGGCGCGAAGCCACTCTTCTTGACGCGAGCCGTTATCACACGCGATCTCCTTGCAGTGGTCGTTGGTATTAAGAACGACGATATGCCAGGTGCCCAGATCGTAGCTGTAATAGCCCTGAGCTGGATCGCCGGCAGCCGCGCCAAAGTAATTGAAATACCCATCGGCGTTCCCGGCGGGTCGCGTCCTGTCCTTGAACCGACCCCAGGTCGGGTCGTAGCAGTGCTGAAATTCCGAATCAGTGCCTGACTCATATGCGTTGTCCCCGGCCGTGAATACCACCACTTGGCCGGTCGCGCCGGTGACTGCTCCATCCAGAAGTCTCGCTGTCGCGGCATCATTGTCCTGAGCGCAGGACGAGATGTCTCCCGCGCCTACCAGTACGGGGTCGTTCGATGGTGGTCTGATGGGCGTGTTTACTGTCGTGGCCTTGGTTTGGTGCGTGGATGAACTGCCCTGGATAACCGTAGGGAGAATCCAGTACCCGAGGCCAGCACACGCAACCACCCCCACGACTGCAATGGGTCTCCATCCCAGCCTCAAGTCCCGTAACGGCAAGCGCAAATGCTCTTACCAGATTAGGACGCGAAGTCTTCCAAATTGTAGATTAGGCGGGATTTCAATCAATCATCGTGAGGTCATGTGAGGGATAACGTCTAATTCACGGGGTTTCCAAAGTCCCGGTCGTTCTATCTCGCACCAATGCCATTATACTTAAACGCTAGATCAGCTTCATGAAGCCACTGTGAAGTCCCGATGAGAAAAGCCTGAACGCCAGGGGCAAGACCATGAGAATCCGCCGCGAAACGGGATGGGCTAACACCTAATCCCGACGTCTTTGAGGCGGGAGTCGTGAGTTCGAATCTCATCGTTGGCTCCAGAATTTTCGCGACTAAACCCGGAATCCGTCGGGCGTATTCGATGCTCCAGGCGAACTTCGAAACCTGAATCGGAACTCTTCCGGCACTCAGTGCGTCTTTACGTGTGGACACCATCATGAGCCGGATTCTTATCACGCTTGTCTCCTTGGTCCTACTGGCCGCCTGCGGGAACGAGAATGGCACACCGGCGACGACCACGACGCCGTCGACCGCGACGGCTTCCGCCACCTCGGGCATAGAGGGGCAGGTACGTCTCGGGCCGACTTGTCCGGTCGAGCGGGAAGGGGTGCCGTGCGAAGAGCCGTATGCGGCGACGATCGTGGTCTGGGACGCCGGACGCACACAACGGGTGCTCATTTTCGATTCTGACAATGACGGGCGTTTTCACGTGAGCCTCTCCCCAGGCGAGTACTACATCGAGCCGCAGGGCGATCAGCAGGGATTGCCCCGTCCTGAGCCGCAAACGGTGACGGTACCGGCGGACACGTTTGTTTTCCTGACTCTGCGCTACGACACGGGCATTCGGTAGCGGCGCGCTTCATCACATCTTTATTTAGCAGCTTTACGATTTTATTTAGCAGCTTTACGATCGGTGACGTGTGAGCCACGTTTGGGGAGCAGATGGCGGAAGCGTGTCTAAGGGTCGACGGAATTTCGAAGGCATTTGGCCAAACGCAGGCCGTCTGGCAGCTATCGCTGGAGGCGGTGCCGGGAGAAGTGATCGGACTTCTGGGCGAACGGGGCGGGCAAGACGACGGCGATCCGGGTGCTGACCACGATTTATGCGCCGGACAGCGGGCGTTTTGCCGTGGACGGGATCCCGTCCACGAAGCCGAGCGCGATACGGCGACGGATTGGAGTG
>WNGD01001250.1_pt1 | contig 31712 bp, 23 predicted proteins | sample 5400671 | NCBI WGS metagenome assembly WNGD01 (sample SAMN13153369, study PRJNA577476) | soil metagenome | isolation source: 40 cm soil or saprolite under grassland replicate 2 | place: USA:California | collected 2016-06-15
CAGCTCAACCTCTCCTCGACGATCTGCAAGCATTGAGGTAAACCGCAGCTCTCAATAATCTGCGTATAGCCCTCTTTGCCCTCACCCAGGGCCTTCGCCAGGGGGTTCTCATCCCCGGCTTTAATCCAGTTCTTCCGTCGAAACTCCAGCGCATCCATCCCCAACTGCCTGGCAATCTCGTCTACTTGGCTCTCCAGGGCAAAGAAACCTTGAGGCACACCATAGCCGCGAAACGCTCCAGGAGGCGGGAGATTTGTATAGACAATTTCTGCTTCAAAACGGATATTCGGACAGGGATAGAGCGGGAGTGATTTCGAGCCAGTATTGCTTTGTACAGTAAGTGCATGCGTACCGTAGGCCCCTGTATTTGCAAGAACAGTCATCGAATTGGCAACGATGGTGCCATCACGCTTCACACCAGTCTTCATATGGAGAATTTGCGGGTGACGTGAACGACTGCTGCGGAACTCTTCTGCGCGAGAGAACTCCAATTTGACTGGTCGGTTAGTGGTAATGGTCAGCAGCGCGCAGATATCTTCGAGCAAGACCTCTTGTTTCACTCCAAAACCACCGCCAATACGCGGTTTGATGACATGAATACGTCGCGGGGGTAATCCAATTACTGGAGCAATGATACGGCGCACATGGTAGGGTACTTGTGTACTGGTCCTTACTACGAGACGATCATCTTCGTCCCAGTAGGTAATTACAATATGGTTTTCAATTGGAGTCTGCTGCACCTGGGGGACAATATACTCGCCCTCGACGACAAGGTCAGACTCAGCAAAGCCGAGTTCCACGTCGCCAACTTCTGCTTGCAGATGCGCAGCGATATTGCGTGAGGCATTATGAATATGGTATGACTCTGGCTCTGGATGTAGTTGTGGGGCATCGGGGTCCATCGCTTTATGTGGGTCAAACAGGGCAGGCAAGATTTCGTAATCGACCTCAATCAACTTTAACGCTTGCGCAGCAATTTCCGGCGTTTCAGCGGCAACAGCAGCGACCCGATCGCCAACAAAGCGCACCCGGTAATCGAGGCAGAACTGATCATGTGGACCTGGTTCGGGCCAGGACTGTCCGGCAGTTGTATATGGAATACGCGGCACATCTTTATACGTCAACACTGCGTGTACACCAGGCAGCGCGCGCGCTCGAGAAACATCGATCTCACGAATGATGGCATGCGCGTGTGGACTGGTCAGCAAACGCCCATGTAACAGGCCTCGCAATTCAATGTCATCAACAAACGCAGGCTTACCTGTGACCAGTTTGACGGCATCTACCTTGCGCTCAGCCTTGCCAACAACACTTAAATCGGTGGAAACACGAGTATCGACAAGCGTTGCTGTTCCCCCACCCGATGAGTCCTCGTCGTGGGTTGGATGGGCTTTCTCTCCACCAGCGTCAGCGAAGCCGCTATCATCTTCACTCCTGGATGCGCCATACTCTGTTTGTTCTAAAGGAGAGCGCCCAGGATCCCACGGTTTGAAATTCTCATCCAAACTGGGGCGACTAATCGGCGCCATCTCCTCACCGCGCATGATAGCAGCAGCCCGCAAAACAGCCTGCACAGGTTTGACGTAGCCGGTACAGCGGCACAGATTGCCTGAAAGCGCATCACGGACTTCATCTTCTGTGGGGTTGGGATTGTGTTTGAGTAGTGCGTGGGCAGACAATACCATACCTGGCGTACAGAACCCACACTGAATAGCGCCTGTATCGACAAAGGCCTCTTGTATAGGATGCAGTTTACGTGCAGTACCCAGGCTTTCGACGGTAGTCAAAGTACAGCCGCCAACCTGCACTGCCAGGGTAACACAGCTTGGGCGCGGTACGCCATCAACCAGCACAGTGCATGCTCCGCATTCGCCAGTCTCACAACCATGCTTAACACTGAAATAGCCTTCTTTGCGCAGTACTGCCATCAGCGATTCGTTAGGCGCAACTTCCAGACTCTTGATAAGCCCATTGATACGCAATTCGAGTTCCATAGCTATTTCCTCCCCTCAGATGAAACTATATTGCGCCAACGTGAGATGTTAGCGGCTTCTTCAAGCACACGAAACGCCAGGCTCATACCACTCACGCGACGATAGCCACTGCTTGCGCGAAAATCTCCCGGTGGCGAAAAACTTGCCATACCCACTTGTATCGCCTCAATAATATGTTGCGTATCGAGTGCATTGTTTGCACTCCCTGGATCAGCTGCAAGTTGACCTTCAAGTTGCTTTTCAACAGCTTCCATACGCACTGGCTCCATATTTACGCCACCTAGAGCCAGCCGCACTCGCCCGTAGACACCACCGTTCACCTCAACGTGCGCGGCTGCATTTAGAAGAGCAATATCAGTGGGAGTGCGCCCGATACGCATGAACGATGCAGCACAACCAAAAGCCGGACGAGGTATGATCACTTCAATAATCAGTTCGTTGGGTTTACGCCCTGAATTTAATGCGCTACAGGCCACGCGTCGCTCCTGTTTGCCTTTAAAGGTAACGCCTGAAAGTGCGAGACCAGGCCGCTCTGCAGTGCCCCCACTCAAATTGATTTGTGACTTTGAGCCAGAACGCAACACAACCTCAGCATCCATCACCGCTAATGCGGTGAGCAGATCAGCCTGTGAAGCGACTCCCGCTGCCAGCGTGCCACCAAGAGTGGCGCTAGTGCGAATAAGGTGCGAAAACGATGAGGCTAACGACGCGCGTGCTACTATTCCCGTAGTAAGTTCTTTGAGCAGTGGAGAATCACCCATTGTTTGCAGGGTGGTCATCGCGCCAATATGAATTCCCTTCGCATCTTCAGTGATATATGCTAGTTCGAGATCGCGCAAATCGACCACAGCCTGGATATTCTCATCCTCTAGTCCAAGCAGGTAGGTTCCGCCAGCCAACGGCACAGTTTTGGTATCTGTACGCGCTAACAAAAGTAGTGCGTCGTCAATGTCTTCCACCCAGTGATATTCCAAAAGATTCAATAACATTGTCTTTACCCTTGTAATGGTATCAACTTGAACGTTTCAACATCAACGAGTCCCTGGTCGGTCAGTTTCAGCGACGGAATAACCGATAGCGAAAGGAAGCTAAGCGTCATACAGGGATGTTGCAACCTGCAACCAAGTTCGGCTGCGGCTGCATCAAGCGCATGCAGTTGCTGCACCAACTCATTAGCAGGTAATGGGGAGACAAGGCCGCCATATGGCAACGGTACTCTGGCACGCACTTCTCCATCCACCACGCAAGCAAAACCACCACCCATCTCCTCCAAAACCCGTGCCGACAGCAAAATATCACTGTCGCTCACTCCCACGATCACCAGATTATGAGCATCATGGGCAACACTGGAAGCCAGCGCGCCCTTACGCAAACCAAATCCTTTGACCATCCCCAAACCTAGATTACCGCTGGCATGATGCCGTTCGATAACCACAAGCTTGAGCAAATCACGGTCAGGGTCCGCCACAATTTCTCCGTCTCCGACGGGTGCCTTTTCCCGAAGGTGCTTTGTTGTAATCTGCCCAGGCTCGATCCCAACCACTTCAATCGTTCCAGGTTCCCCAGGGATGCGCAAATCAGTTTCACCGATAGTTCCAATATGCACAGTGCCAGTAACACCTGTAAAAGTAGCTGTTGGAACATCGACCAGTAGCTTTCCATCCTGAGCAACCAGTTTGCCCTCCTTGTAAACCGACTCGACCTTAAAAGTGTGTAGATCATCCAGTACTACCAGATCAGCAACAAAATTGGGAGCAACCGCACCACGATTGTACAAGCGAAAATATTGCGCGGTATTATAGCTGGCGAGGCGTACCGCCTCGACCGGATCAAGCCCCATTTCGATTGCACGGCGCACCATCGAGTCGATATGTCCGCGCGTTGTTAAATCCTGGGGATCGCGATCATCCGTGACGAAGAAGACACGAGGTGGGTGTAACTCTTTGACGAGCGGAAGTAACGCATCGAGATTACATGCTGCTGACCCCTCACGAATCATCAGCCACATGCCCAGGCGAACGCGCTGGCGAGCCTCTTCAAGCGTTGTGCATTCGTGGTCAGACATCACGCCTGCAGTGGCATATGCGCACAGATCACGCCCATTCAGTCCAGGAGCATGTCCATCGACGACAAGGCCTTGCCGCTGGGTAGCAACAATCTTTGCCAGCACTTGCTCATCTCCTTGCAATACACCCGGCATATTCATCATCTCGGCCAGGCCCAGCACATGCTCATCTTCTAAGAGAGGTAAGAGATCATCAGCCACCAGCACACGATAGGGGCTTTCAAAAGAAGAAGCAGGGACACAGGATGAAAGCATCACATAGGCGGTGAGTGGTAGGTCGCGACCGGACTCGAGAACGTAACGTATGCCAGCTACACCCATGACGTTGGCAAATTCATGAGGGTCGAGCATTACGCTGGTAATCCCTCGCGGTGTGACGATTCGGGCAAATTCGGAGAGCACAAGCATGGTGCTTTCAATGTGCATATGACCATCGATTAGTCCGGGAGCCAGCCAGCGTCCTTGTAGATCACGCTCTTCATGCCCTCGATAACCCTCACCAGGCGTGCTTACACCTACTACAAGTCCATCAGCAACAGCAACATCTGCAGGATAACATTCGCCGCTACACACATTCACAAGCTGGGCATTACGCAAGAGAAGATCCGCAGGGATTGCTCCACGCGCAATCTGAATGCGACGTTGAAGTTCGTCCATAAAATATACATCCTCCGGCCTAAAAATAGATTACTGACGTTTGATGCTATTGTTGGACATCCTATCAGAAACCCGGCTTATCGTCGAGGGTTTGTGAGGCTAATTTTCAGGATGACACTTTTGTTATGCTGTTCTTAAAGTATATCCGTTATAGGAAGAAATATGGAACGCTTTTCCACTGAGTGGGATAATATCTCGTCTTTCCTCCATATACCAATGTAACGTATACTCTTATATATAAAGAAAGGGGAAAAGTAACATGTCCACATTACATCAAACCATGACACCGGCTGAACGCGTACGAGCAGCGCTTGCGGGAGAGCACGTAGACCGAGTCCCATTTTGTTTCTGGCATCACTTCAAACCAGAAGGATCAGGAACACGTATGGCCGAACTCACCATAGAATTCTTCCGTAAGAAATTCGACCTGGACATCGTAAAAATCATGCCAGACCTACCCTACCCTGCACCCGAGCAAACCATCATGCGGGCAAATCAATGGAGCAGTTTACCACGGCTGGGACTCGACACACCTATGTTTCAACAACAGCTTATCTGTATTCGTACACTTCGCGCCCAACTGGGAAATGATTTTCCTCTCATCCTCACCTTATTTAGTCCGCTCACCCAAACCTTTCGCTTCATCGGTAAAGAGCAAGCCATCGCTCACGCTCGTGAGAACCCGTTGGCTTTCGAACAAGGACTGGCGATACTGGCTGACAATCTATGGCTGCTTGCTAATACTGTTATCGAGGCTGGCGCTAGCGGCATCTTTTTCTCCAGCATGGGCGCAACCAATACCGACTTTACACCCGAGGAATATGCTCGCTTCGGTCGTCCATATGATCTTCGTGTACTTGAAGGCGCGCAATCCGGCTGGCTCAATATCATCCACGTGCATGCCGATCCCACTCAAGAAGGCGATGAAATCTACTTCGAAGACTTCGTCAATTACCCTGTCTCAGTGATGAGTTGGAGTGATCGCCTGACAGGACCGAGTCTGAGTGAAGCACTGACTATGACAGATAAATGCCTGATGGGCGGCATGGCAGAACGCGGCCCTTTGACACACGGTGGAGAGACTGAGATAGAAAACGAAATCATGGCAGCAGTAACTCAGACTAAAGGAAGAAAATTGATCCTTGCAAATGGTTGCTCCGTACCTGATGATACGCCTGAAGAGTGGTTGTATGTAGCACGAAGGCTGGTAGATCAGCTCCGGTGATGCTTAATTGCCACTCAGAGTTACACCTGAAAGCAATGCCTCAACGTATATTTTTTGCATTCAGATAGGTACTCGCTCAAGTGTGTAAATGCCCACTATTAATCTTCCAGGTACCGTTCTCCATTACCAAGACATAGTCAAAGACCTGGGTTTGTCCATTTGAAAAGGTGTAACTAGTCGTGCCAGTCCCCGCTGAATCGTTTACGGTACTCACTGTGCAATCGGTGATTTTGACTGTATTGAAGCTTTGCGCAAATTGCGCTTCAGTCCCAACCTGTCTTTGCAAATTGCTTGATAGTTGATTATAAGCAGTTTGGTAATCTGCACTCTTAAGCGAAATACAGAATGCATTCAGTGTCTTGCTCGGTGTAGAAGCATTTGATGCGATAACAGCAAATAGAACAATGGCAATCACCAGCACACCGCCGAGAATACCCAGGGCAATCCAGAGACCGCGACGACTCCTTGGCCTTGTGGTAGCTACAGGCGGAACATAGCCCGGCGTATCTGGATTTTTCCCAATTATACAAACAAAAAACCATAAAAGTAAACCCACTAATAGGGTGATGGACTACGTATTCAATACCTCTCCTCCATTTCCCTCATTAAACTTTTCTTTCCTCCTCACGTACATGTGATAAGTTATAAATAATTATCATCTCAGCAGCGAAAAAGGAAAGGTATATGGAAGAGCCAACTGCTACCAGCAGTAGCAACCCGATGATCACTCAAAGAACAACCGGTAAGCTTCCACCAGAGAATACCGCGCATAATTCAACATCTTCCATCAACATTAAAAGTGAGCAAAATCAATCCGACAGGCCCTACAATAGCTTGCAACTCATCGTCATCGAAGGCTTTCAAGTTGGGCGAGGTGTGGCACGAATAGACCCAAATGACATGACACGTTTAGACTGCCAGCCAGGAGATATCGTTATGATCACCGGCTCCCGCACCACTGCCGCCAAGGTTGTACCAGTTGCTCTCATTGATCGAGACCAGCAAATCATCCAGATGGATAGCCAGGTGAGACAGAATAGCGCATCAGGTCTTGGAGAGCGCGTTACTGTTCGCAAGGCAAAAGTGCAGGATGCCGAAAAGATCACGCTGTTACCACTTTCCGGTGGAACGCCAATACAGGAGAGCGACCTGCAATATATCTCACGTCACCTGGTTGGATTGCCCGTTGTGATTGGCGATCTCTTGCGTGTAGGTACACCCGGAGCAGCACCACGTGAATTTCTAATTATTGGCACCACACCCGCTACTCCCAGCTATACAGTTCACAAACGTACTTCTGGTTCGCTCGATGAGCTGGTTCCCCCAGTACAGCCGCAAACCGTGACCGATACCGAAGCGGTACTGGTGCAGGCGGGAACAATCGTGCGCGCGCAGGCACGAGGAGCGACTAAACCTGGGGGACTGGGACGAATGAGCTACGAGGATATCGGCGGATTAGGTAAGGAACTCCAGCGTATCCGGGAAATGATTGAGTTACCATTGAAATATCCGGCAGTCTTTGATCGTCTGGGTGTCGAACCACCAAAAGGAGTGTTGCTGTATGGCCCTCCTGGTACAGGTAAAACGCTCATAGCTCGCGTCGTGGCTTCGGAAACCAATGCCGCATTCTTCGTAATCAACGGCCCTGAAATTTTGAACAAGCTGTATGGCGAAAGTGAGTCACGCCTGCGCTCGGTGTTCCAGGAGGCACAGCGACGAGCGCCCAGTATCATCTTTATTGACGAACTGGACGCACTAGCCCCAAAACGCTCTGAAGCGAACGGAGAGCTTGAACGACGCATTGTTGGACAATTGCTGGCATTGATGGACGGCATTGCCTCGCGAGGGCAGGTCTTACTAATTGGAGCAACGAACCAGCCGAACTCGCTTGACCCCGCCTTGCGCCGTCCTGGTCGCTTCGACCGCGAGATATCCCTGCGCGTACCCGATTTACATGGCCGGATGGAAATACTACGTATTCACAGCAGAGATGCGGCCCTCGCAAACGACATTGATTTTGCCCGCCTGGCGCAGCTTACACCAGGCTATGTTGGTGCTGATCTGGAGGCGCTCTGCCGTGAAGCAGCCATGATCGCTCTCCGGCGCGTCCTTCCACACATCGATTACGAACGTGGCTATATCCCATACGAGACGTTGGTGAACCTGAATATCACTATGGCCGATTTTCAGGCAGCCCTGCGCGAAATCGAACCATCAACAACCCGTGAAGTCTATGTCGAAGTTAGCGAAACCTCCTGGGACGATATAGGAGGACTAACGAAAGCCAAATCCCTCCTCACCGAAGGAGTAGAATGGCCGTTGCGCTTCCCTGAACTCTACGCGAATGCGAAAATTGAGCCGCCGCGCGGCGTACTTCTATCAGGTCCTCCGGGATCCGGTAAAACCTTACTGGCGCGTGCACTTGCTAATCAATGTGAAGCAAGTTTCATTTCGATTAAAGGACCCGAGCTACTTTCGAAATGGATCGGCGAATCAGAGAAAGGCATACGAGAGGTCTTCCGTCGAGCGAAACAGGCCGCGCCGTGTCTTGTGTTTTTCGATGAAATCGATGCTATTGCAGCCAGGCGTGGTATTGAGATCGATGGACACGCACTTGACCGCGTGATTGCACAATTGCTGACTGAGATGGACGGCATTGAAGGACGCGCAGGAGTTATCGTGGTGGCAGCGACCAATCGAACGGATTTGATCGATCCTGCACTTTTGCGCCCTGGTCGCTTTGATCTCGAAGTCGAGTTAGACTATCCCAATGAAAGCGAACGCTGCACAATCTTTGGCATACATACGAAAGGTAGACCCGTTGATCCCGAAGTTTCTCTAGAGGAATTGGCTAGCCTGACCGAGGGACGCAATGGCGCAGATATCGAAGCAATTTGCCGCCGGGCCTCCCTTCTCGCTATGCGCGAATGGATTACTCCAAGGCTGAAGATGGAACATGTAGAGGTCACTGAAACCACTGATGATGGATCCTCGTCTACAAATGTAGACGCTCAAATTATTGCGCCTACTGCGGACTTGACCACGCCCACAGATGGTAAGACCCAACCAGCATATACTACAATAAGTGACACAGCCCTATCACCATTCCAGATTCGATTTAACCACTTCCTCCAGGCGATCGAAGAGCAGAATGAACGTTATACTGCCCAAAAAGCTGTAGAGGAGTCTCAGGCCCGCAAAGATGCTGGACGTCAACGTTTAATTGAAATGGCAGCAGATTTAAATTCTACTGGGAAACCTCGTTTACGAGGCTTCCGCCTCTGGCTGGCACGTTTATTCGGACTCGTTCCATAGGGTTAAGAAGAGCACCTGCAATCTTTTACAATAGCCTACATTACCTATAAGGGCACGATCACATGTATTCTCAAAAGTATGCACATACGAACGCATTACTTGTATACGAATATGTTTATAAGCCCATACATTCGTATTACTTGAGTTGTTACTGATTGGCTACCCACTTACAATATATAATTAACGTATGGTATAATAATGTTAAAGAGAAATCATCGAATCATTGAAGGGAGTGGCAACCATGCATATGCCTGATATGTCTGACAACTCCTCTTCAGCATACAACGAAAAGGTAGTGGAGTCTTACCTGAAGGCCATTCAGCTCATTGATGATCGCGTCACACCTTTTTTAGGCAAAGCCACCACCCGTGTTCTAGTCCAAAGCGCCGCCAGACGAGTATCGAACGAGTATCCATTCCTTCATTTCCTGAAGAAGATGCCGTATACCGAGGTCGTTCCAGCGGTCATTAAAGAACAATGGAGTTCTGTATCACCGCAGGAACTTTCCGCAGGATTACACGCGTTGTTACAGGAATGCTTTGCAGGTTTGAGAGAACTGACCGGTGAGTTGATAGGCCCACCACTCTACGACGAGGTAACACATCAACTGGAACAGATGCCGTAGAGAAACGAAATGGAGAGCAGCGTGCAACCACAGTCACAAGCAACTGAAAGCGCGTACCGCTCCTTCAGCGTACAAAATACGGACGGCGATCGCTTAACGGCTCTCCGTCAACAATTGGATCAACTCAATACGATTGGCAAACGCTTTGTTGCCGCCTTTGATCGTTTTCAAGTACATCGTGCGTTACTGGCTACCCTCCAGGAACTCTATAGTTTTTCCGCCTGCTCTATTTTATTGAAAGGTGACCCTTTCGAACTTTCCATCATCCCACGCTATCCTCTCACCGGACCATTTTTACAAGCAATGATTCAAAGCATAGCCAGAGCAGCGAGCGTCATAGATTTTCCAGGAGTGACATCACAAGAACTGGCAGTGGTTGCAGACTTAGATGCCCCCGATGATTTAGCTCCATCCTTTATTGGCACACCATCAGGAGCAACCGAAATCGGCGATTTTCTGAATATCCCGTTGACAGTTGAGAACCGCATCATTGGTATGCTGAGCCTCTTTGATGAGCGCGAAGGCTCGTTTGATACTGAACTCCTGCAACTGACCACCATGATTGCTGACTACGCTGCTGTCGCACTCGAGAATGTGCGCCTGCGCGAACGTGAGAGGGCGCTCTGGCGGGATGCCGAACACGAACGACAGCGACTGGAACTGATTATTGGCAGCATGGCAGAGGGATTGCTCATCACCAACGCACAGGGTGCAATTACTTCTCTCAATAGTTCAGCACAGCATTTGTTTGCCCTGGCTGAAGTCTATTTTGAACAAGAGACGCCAACCCCACTGCGTCAACTTGCCGCCAGTACCAATGTTAACTGGCTCTCCGATCTTGCTGAGATTGTCGATCAGGCCCTGGCTGGTAATATAGTCATGCACCGGGAACTGATTGCTGGTGCCATTGGTGAGTATGTTCCATTAACGCTCAGTATAAGCGCTGCGCCCGTTCACGATGCAAGTCAGGCAGTAACGCGACCCATTGGTGTAGTGGCGGTCCTCGATGATATTACCTCTAACAAACAGGTAGAAAAACTGAAGGATGAGTTTGTGTCTATCGTCTCTCATGAACTCCGTACCCCGTTGACAGCAATTAAGGGCTATACACAACATCTCATACGTCGAATTGAGCGTCGCCTGCGCGAGGCCCGTCAAAAGCAGCAGGATACAGGTCCTCTGAGAGAACTTCCGGAAAGCTATGATCTGCGCAGTTTGAATATCGTTCAGAGTGAAACCGAGCACCTTGAACGGCTGGTAAGTGATCTACTTGACCTTTCACGCGTCCAGTGGGGAGAACTGAATCTCCAATATACCAGTTTCTACCTTGCCGACGTGTTGGCCGAGCGCGTACGTTTAGCCCAGGTAAGCGCAGAACACTATACAATTTTCCTCGACATTCAGGTACAAGACAGCAGAATCGTGGCAGATCAACTGCGTATAGGGCAGGTGTTTGGTAACATCCTGGATAATGCGATCAAGTTCTCTCCTCCAGGTAGGCAAGTGACGGTAAAACTGCAGGAGCAAGATGATGAGTACCTGATCAGCGTTATCGACCAGGGTATAGGCGTAAGTCCAGAATATTTTGATCACATTTTTGAGCGCTTCTATCGCGTTCGTAATATGGCCAGTCGTCAATATTCAGGCATTGGTATGGGGTTGTTCGTCGCTAAGGCTATTGTCGAAGCACACGGAGGGCGTATCGGATTTTCCCGCAATCAAGGTATCGGCAGTACGTTCTACTTTACTTTGCCTCGCTTGCCTCACACCAGCAAACTACAAATGTGAAACCAGGTAATTACAAAGCCTGCAATAGATCAGTTGGATTAGAGCCGAAATGGTCGCGCAAGTAGGAGAGACCAAAGGGGGTAAAATGGATGGTGGTCCAACTCGCGCGTAACAACTGAATGCTGCGTAAGATACGGGCCTCACCCCACAATGGATAACGCAGATCACGCAGAGCATCTAAAAAATCTCCTGTACTTGTAAGAAGTACCCCTACAACAATTACAAGTATCTCAACAAACGGAGTATGTGTTAAAACAATCGGGCTTGGGAAGGATGTAAACAGCCCGATATAAAGAACACAAGCAGACACTACTGCGGGAAAGATGGCAGTGAATAAAATAAACAACGGCGAGGGTTCAGACAAATACAATGTGGACACACCCAGGGGACCTACAGCCCAACCAATCAAGGGTTCATTTCTTAGCGCTCTCAGCACCATTCTAGCACACTCGACAAGGACGATCCAAAGTAACACAAAACCAATCAGACCTGGAATACTTGTTACATGTAAGCTGGCTATAATGCCTGGCATACTGACTCTCCTTGCGCTACTGTACATCACATACAACAGGTGAGCAATCCCTTCCTTATGATATATTATAAGCTATTTTAGCTATTCATCAATAGGTTACACAACCATGTCCACACTTTTTAAAAACCCGCTGCCTACTCACTCCAGCCCTCCTCACCAACCAATGGGACAAAAATACATCCACCCAAAGAGCGTTTTTCAGGTCCCCAGGGTGCGCGATCAACGACAAGCAACTCCTGGCGTTCACGACCTCCTACCGGAATCACCATTTTTCCCCAGAGCACAAGCTGTATATAAAGTCGTTCGGATACTTCAGGCGCTGCTGCTGCGACCAGAATACGATCGTATGGCGCCTGATCCGGCCATCCTACCGTACCATCGCCAACATATATCGAAACATTTGAACATTCCAGCTTCTTCAGGCGTTTTGCTGCAATGCAGGCGAGTTGTTGAATTCGTTCGACACTATAGACATAGCCGGCCAATTGTGCCAAAATCGCTGTCTGGTAGCCAGAACCGGTGCCAATTTCCAATACCCGTTCATATCCACGTAGTTGCAACGCTTGCGTCATGGTGGCAACCATTAACGGTTGTGAGATCGTTTGTCCCAAACCTATGGACAAAGCACGATCTTCATATGCCATACCAGTTTGCGTTTCATGGAGAAACAACTCGCGAGGAATATTGGCGATAGCGCCAAGTACGCGTTCATCACTAATACCTTGTTTGTGGAGCGATTCTATAAGCTGTTGGCGTTGTCTCTCCAGGTCATCAGTCATACTCACCTCTCCAAATCTACCAGAATGAGAGGGAAAATTCGCGTGTCGAGTTTACTCGTAAATCAGTAACGCCCACTGGGATTTCTTCTTCAAGTGTAGTGTGAGAAATGAGTATAGTCAAGCAGAAGCAGGAGGATAATGGGCGCTACTGGGCTCGAACCAGTGGCCTCTTCGGTGTGAACGAAGCGCTCTCCCACTGAGCTAAGCGCCCTTGCTGACAGAAGCAACTATAGCATCAGTACGAGGGGATGTCAAGGATTTTGCCGTCGTCAAAGCTCTATAATCAGCAACTTCTTCTAAAAAATTCTCCGATATGAAGTCTCTTATTGAAATCGCATCTTCATACTACTACTGCTCTTCCGCCGTCTTACGCATTGTGGGGAACAGTATCACATCGCGGATAGACTCCTGATCAGACAGCAACATAACTAAGCGATCAATACCCATACCCAGGCCACCGGTTGGCGGCATACCGACCTCCAAAGCTTCCAGGAAATCTTCATCCAGCACCTGAGCTTCTTCGTCACCTTGCGCACGCTGGCGCATCTGATCCTCAAAACGGGCCCGTTGATCGAGCGGGTCATTCAACTCGGTGAAGGCATTACCAAGTTCCAAACCACCTGCGAATGGCTGAAAACGCTCAACTAAACCCGGTATCTTGTCATGCTGCTTTGCCAATGGAGAGACATCAAGTGGATAGTCGGTTAGAAAAAACGCCTGGCGCAACGCTGCATTCCCCTTGCGGAACATAATTCCTTTCAGATCATCTATTAAGCGACCACGCTCCAACTTTGGATCAGCCTCATACCCATGCTCGCGCATCTCCGCCGCAAGGCTCTCTTTATCTGCAAAACGATTAACGTCTATTCCCGTAAATTCCTCAATTGCATCCAGCAGCCGTATGCGATTCCAGGGTGGCGTCAAATCAATCACTATCCCCTGATAAGTAATTCGAGGAGAGCCTTTTACATCCAGGGCAATAGAGTAAACCATCTCCTCGACGAGTTTCATAATATCGTTATAGTCGGCATATGCTTGATAACATTCCATCATCGTAAATTCAGGATTATGGCTGCGATCGATTCCCTCATTGCGAAAATCTCGTCCAATTTCATAAACTCGCTCAAACCCACCTACAATCAAACGCTTGAGATAGAGTTCCACTGCAATTCGCAAATATAAATCTCGGTCTAATGAGTTATGATGCGTTATGAAAGGCCGAGCAGTTGCGCCACCATAGAGTGGTTGCAGGATGGGCGTTTCAACTTCGAGGAAGCCGAGCTCATCAAGGTAACGACGCATGGAAGAAATCGTGCGAGTGCGAATCACAAAAATTCGCTTGACTTCATCGCCATTGGCAATCAAATCAAGATAACGCTTGCGCTGTCGTATCTCTACATCCTCAAGTCCATGATATTTTTCAGGTAAAGGACGCAGACCTTTCGCGAGTATACGATATTCCCTCACATGCAGCGTGCGCTCTCCTGTACGTGTAATAAAAAGAAACCCGCGTACCTGCACGAAGTCGCCAATATCTAACAACTTGAGGGTCTTATAAGCTTCTTCTCCTATATCATTAATACGGAAGTAGACCTGTATACGACCAGTGCCATCTTCTATCTGTGCAAAAGCAGCCTTACCCATTTCGCGCATCAAGCGAATGCGCCCGGTTAGTGTGAAGTCTCCTTCTTCTCCTTGCCACTCGGTAAAGTGTTCCAGTACATCTGCTATCGTATTGGTACGCTGTACACGATTGGGATAAGGGTTGATACGCATCTCTCGCAATGCCAGTAACTTCTGTTTTCGTACTTCTTCTTCAGATATCAGGTTAGCTCTATTTTGAATATTCTTTTGCTGTTCTTCTGCCATATTATTTCTCTTTCTCCTCAAGAATTGTGCAAACCATTTTAACATTGTTTCTTCCCTTTTGCATCGCTTTCACCAATTTGGCTCTCTATTAGCCAGAAGCAACCTGAAAGACTCTAATTGATTGCTTTATTAAGCTCAAAATTTTCGCCATCATCTACCTCTCTAAATGCAAAAAATCGACCTGTGGCACTTTGATAAGTGCCACAGGTCGATCGATTGCTGTTATCGCCTGGGAAGGGTTACTCGATGCTGAGGATAGTGTATTCTTTCACACCGCCAGGCGTTGAGACAATCACTAGATCACCTACCTTGTGGCCCAGCAGCGCTTTACCCACGGGGGATTCATTGGAAATTAGCCCGGCGCTTGGTTTTGCTTCAAATGCGCCTACAATCGTATAGGCATACTCCCGATCATCGGGTGTGCGCAGATGCACAATAGAGCCAAGTGAGACGACATCGGTTGGCAATTTAGTAATTGGCTTTGCCGTTGCTAACAATTGCTCCAATTCCATGATACGCCCCTCGAGACGTGCCTGCTCATTCTTGGCGTCTTCGTACGCTGCATTGTCAACAACATCACCTGACTCCTTAGCATCATGCAGATATTGGGCTACTTCAGCCCGGCGGACAGTGCGCAAAAACTCGAGTTGAGCAAGTGCGCGTTGCCGGCCATCATTGGTCAGGAATACCTCCTGTGTTTCCATCTCTGTTTCCCTTCTTTAGTCCGGCGGAGTTCAAATTCCTACCGGATCCAGCTCACCTATCTACTACGATAGGTTGCTACCTGGTAGGATATTCCACATCCCCCCAGGTAATACTAACTAGTTCTCCTGAATGACAACGAAGTAACAGCTCCCCGCTATCATTCACATCTTCAGCAAGGCCACTCAGCACTGAATTTCCCTGTTGCACCGTTATAGTGCGTCCAAGCGTTGCTAATTGACCTCTCCATCTCTCTCGAATCAAACGAGAGGCAGATTCAGTACTCGCTATCCCTATAGCAGGTAATTCCGTAATCTCGTGTTGCAACGCAATATAGTTTTTCTCGATGTATTGCAATAACAGGGCAATAAATAACTCGCGACTAACTGAATGACCACAGGCAGACTCAAGGGTCGCGGCAGTCGCGGTAAGCGGAACCTGCATAGCAAAGTGATCTGCGAGTTCCTCGACACCACCATTAACATTGACTCCAATTCCAACCACTGCAACCATACGGCCGCTAGAGTCATGGCTCGTTTCAATCAGGACACCAGCAACCTTATTATCCCCTACGAGTACATCATTAGGCCACTTGATTGCTGCCGCAACCTGGCAAATAGCGACAATCGCATCAACCACAGCAAGTGAAGTTATCATCACAAGCATGTGAGGTGGGAAAAGTGGTCGGAGCAATATGGACAACAACACATTGCGTCCAGGCACATCTACCCAACGGCGACCCCGTCTGCCCCTTCCGGCAGTTTGGCTATCAGTAAGTACCACCAACCCTTCTTCTGGCCTCTCATAAGCCAGTTGCATAGCAAGAGTGTTTGTTGATTCTACGGTAGGAAGATACAGCAAACGGTCTCCAATCCCGAAAAACTGTGTTTGTAAATTACGCTGCAGCGCCTCAATATCAAGTGGAGAAACGTCCTGTAAATCTACTCCCACTCCTATCCTCCCTCACTCTAAACCATTGAGCAGCTCATTAAGATGAAGAAAAACCAATCTGAGTCAACCATTTAGACGAAGTAGTTAAAGCTTTTTTGAGTATGTCTTTATAAGATAAGCGCACATAGAATAGGTTGCCTATTGACAGATTGTGTGGATAAAAACCCCAGAGTAATAGCTCATTCTGACTTAGCCATTACTCTGGGGAACGCTGCACAGGTAGGGATTATAAATTCTTCCAAGCTCAAACGAGAAAAGAATTCACCTACCAGTAAGCCTGGATCAGGCTAGCGCCGATCACCTCTCATCTGGAAGGTGTGGGAAATTACCACGCTGCCTGTGCAGCGATTACGTTGGTCCATTACACACCACCTCCTTTCATTGCGCTTATTGTACATTGCAATTCTGAAACTGTCAAGCTTTTTTTACAATCTCGCTGCCAGCAACCAATTGCACAATACCCTGAAGTGCCTTCTCAAGCCATTTAACAAATACCCATAGTTTGTAAAAACTTCTCTTACCTGCCATTTCTAGAGTCGCAGTTGACGATGATTGACTTCTGAGCTACACTAACAACAGACCAAGAAAGGAGCTTTTTGCCAATGACTATTGAACGCACGGCGCATCCTTATATCATTCGTGATTCCTTCATCTATGAGGGTGAGCCTATCATCGAAGGAACAAGGACAGGCGTTCGACACGTCATACTGCTGTTTCAATCTGGCAAAGACCCCGAAGAAATAGCCAGCATTCATCGTCTCTCTCTGGCCCAGGTCTACGACTCCCTCAGCTTTTATTACGACAATCCCACCGAGATCGAACATTACATCCGCAACGGGTCATAGAAAAACGAACACATACCTGTTTCGATCTATGTATTTTTTACCCTTCCAATTTCCTTTGAACACACGCTATACTCTGTATAGTAGGTAGCTAAAATGAAGAAATGTCGTGATAGGGTGTAAAGTCGCTCCTATAAAACTCCATCAATGATGATACCCAGGTTTGCCTGTTACGGCGTCTCTCAAGAGGAACAAGCTTCATATCGTTTCGTTTCACTCGTGGATACCTTAGTAATAACGTAAGCAGTATCGTAGAAAGTTGTAACGTTGGAAGTTCACCTGACTGGACAAACAAAAGGAGGATTACACATATGCAGCAGTATGTCGATCTGCTCATCGATGCCCTCCTGGATGAGGGCTTTACTGTGGAAGAGGCCAGCAAGCTGATCCAACTACGCGAACAGCATGATGAGCGCAATGCCAGGCAAGAGACGAATTACCACCGTTTTGTGCGCTGGCTCATCGAGCATGGTCGGTTAAGTGATTGGTAGAATCGTCAACTTGCGGCACTCTTTGTCTTTGTTGTACAATTGGGACGGCGTGGCACCAGCTACGCCGTCTCCACTTTTCTGCTACTCATGTAATGACTAAGGAGGCCTCTATGAAAGCCGTTGTCATGGCCGGAGGGGAAGGATCGAGGCTTAGACCATTAACGATTCGTCGGCCCAAACCTATGGTCCCAATTGCCGGCAAACCTGTCATGGAACATATCCTTAACTTGCTCAAGCTTCACGGCATTACAGAGGTAATTGTCACCGTCCAATATCTGGCAAGCAATATTGAAAATTATTTTGGTAATGGTTCACATTTTGGCATGCGCATTACTTACTCGCGTGAGGACCTACCCTTGGGTACCGCAGGCAGCGTCAAGAATGCCGAAGAGCAGCTAACCGAACCTTTCCTGGTGATCAGCGGGGATGCGCTGACAGACTATAACTTAACCGACATCATCCAATACCACAACCAGAAGAAGGCACTGGCAACATTAACGCTCGCCCATGTTCCCAATCCGCTTGAATACGGAGTGATTATCACTAACGAAGAAGGCCACATCACCCAGTTCCTGGAGAAACCAAGTTGGGGTGAGGTTTTTAGCGATACGATCAACACGGGCATCTATGTTCTTGATCCACAAATCCTCTCGTACTTTGAGAAAAATGTACAGTATGACTTCAGCCAGGAACTTTTTCCATCCATGCTCAAAAAAGGCGATCCAATTTACGGGTATATTGCTAATGGCTACTGGTGCGATGTTGGAAACATGAGCGAGTATATGCGTGCCAATGCTGATGCGTTGGAAGGTACCGTTGAGCTTGAGATACCTGCGAAAAACATTGGAGGGAAGATCTGGTGCGAGGAAGGAGTGCAAATCGACGAGGATGCTCAGTTGTACGGTCCAATTTACCTGGCGCACGATTGTCAGATTAAAGCTGGCAGCATTATTCACGGTCCCAGTACAATTGGCCATTATACAATTATCGATGAACGGGCTCAGGTAGATCGTAGTATTGTATGGAATAACTCCTTCATCGGTGAGCGAGCAGAGCTACGAGGAGCGATTGTTGGCTCTTCAACAAGCATCAAAAGCAAGGCAGTGATGTTTGAAGGCTCAGTCATCGGTGATAACTCAATCATTCAAGAAGGCGCGATTATTCAACCCAGCGTCAAAATCTGGCCAGATAAAGAAATCGAGGCAGGGGCGGTTATCAATAGCAGTATTATTTGGGGAGCGCAAGGCAAACACAACCTGTTCAGCCGTTTTGGTGTCACAGGACTGGTGAATGTCGATCTCACGCCGGAATTTGCAGCCAGGTTAGGGGCAGCCTATGGAGCTATCCTACCCAAGGGATCAACCGTTTGTATCAATCGCGACTCGTCACACCGTACATCACGTATGATTAAACGCGCTGTGATTGCAGGCCTTCCTTCTGCTGGCATCAACGTACATGATATCAACCAGGTGCCGATACCTGTAGCACGCTATTTCATTCGCAAAACCGACGCTGTTGGAGGGATACATGTGCGCCTCTCTCCGCATGATCAGCGGGTTGTTGATATCAAGTTTTTTGATCAGTATGGTCTGGATATCAATAAAACCACTGAGCGCAAGGTTGAGAATCTGTATTTCCGAGAAGATTTCCGTCGAGTTTACCTTGACGACCTGGGAGCGATTGAAGTCCTGGAGAATTCCCATGTGACCAACCTTTACCTCGATGCGCTCATGAGGGTAGTTGACAAACAACTGATCAAAGAACATAAATTTCACCTGGTGATTGATTACGCAAATGGCAGCGCTACACAACTTCTTCCGCATATCTTCAATCGTCTGGGCTGTGAAGTGATTGTAGTGAATGCCAATATGGAAGAATCACGTTTCTCACGCACGCCGGAGGAACTGGAGAAAGATATACAACGGCTCGCAACAATTACAGCAACATTGGACAACGATTTAGGAGTACGTATCGATCCCGGCGGGGAACGTATCTGGGTGGTAGATGATCGCGGTCGCATTCTGGATGCTATAAAGATGTTGGCGGTAATGACCAGCCTGCTCTTACGAAAATATCCGCATGGAACGGTTGCTGCTCCTGTTTCGGCGCCAAGCGCGCTGCAACACATCGCGGAACGCTATGATGGCAATATTCTATATACGAAAGTGCTAGCACATGCCTTGATGACAGCCGCAAATCATGAAGGAGTTGTGCTAGTCGGAGACGGTGCGGGGGGGTTCGTATTCCCTATCCTGCAACCTGCTTTTGATGGTTTGCTTGCCATCGTCAAATTGCTTGAATTGCTGGCAACCTTTGATATGCGTCTTTCACATGTGGTAGATGACCTGCCAGCTTACTACATGAGCCGCACGATGGTAAACTGTCCCTGGGAAAACAAAGGTAAGGTGATGCGCATTCTCAGCGAACAATACCGCGAACGCCGCTCTAAGCCCATCGACGGCATTAAGATCGACCTCGGTAAAGAGTGGGTGCTGGTCTTGCCAGACGCAGATCGACCACTCTTCCATATCATCGCAGAATCAGTCTCGAATGAGCAAGCGCAAGCCCTAGCGGAAAAGTACGCGCGCGTCGTAAGTGGATTGCAACAATAAAGTAATGTGGAACGCATGCCGAAAATCAAACTTGTAATCAGTGACCTTCATCTCGCCGATGGCCATCCTATATTCGAAGGCTTCAGCGATTCACAACAGTTCGCGTTCGAAGGGTTACTCAATGCAACATCCAATACTGGATCACCTGTCAATGCCGAAGACGTTGAATTGATCATCAACGGTGACTGCTTCGAGTTTCTTTTCATGCAGCCCCACGAGAGACATGGAACTACGAATCCCGGTACCTCTTTGATCAAACTAGAAAAAGTTATCGCTGTCCATCGCCCTTTCTTTAAAACACTCCAACGCTTCATCTCCCAACCAGGACGGCACATCACGTTTATTACCGGAAATCATGATGTCGAAATTGCTTTCAAGGAGGTACAAGCGCGTATCTTCCAGGCCATATGCGATAGACAAGACTTGAAACACCGGGTGGACTTTTGTCATACACATTTCTATCGGCCTCTGCCTGATGTCTATATCGAGCATGGCAACCAGCATGATTTCTGGAATCGTATTTGCAACCTCTGGGATGAGCAGGGACAGCCGCTCACACTTAGACCTGTGACAATCACACTTCCCCTTGGCACCCAGTATATTCAACATGCTGCTTTCCCTATCAATGTCAAGTATCCCTATTTTGACCATTTCGACCCGTCAATGAACCTTACACCCCAGGTAGCATTACTCTGCTTACTAGACCCCAAGATCGTTGTGGCTACAGTCCATCATGTGATGGAAATGCTCTCATACCCACGTAAGCCTCTAGCAAGCTTATCTCCAGGTGAAGAATGCATTCCTATCAAGCTGTTTGAACATGCCATGATCGACTTCGCAGCCTTTCAAGAAGATGTGGTTGCGCATAACCCCAAATTTACAGAACCATCAGGTCAGACCGCCCAGGTTGACGCAATGCGAGAGTTTGCCACAATACGCGAAACACTTTCCTTACCTGTTGTTGAAGCGATCAAAACTATCTGTGCACCTGCCACCTACCGTATGGCGGAGAGTACAGCCAGGGGAATGCAGAATGTACTAGAAAGTGACCCTACACTCCGCTACGCTATCGCTGGACATACTCATACGAATCGTATCGATTCCATCAACAAGGGCTCACAGGTCTACCTCAATACAGGAACCTGGACAGTACGTTATGCCCTACCTGAGCCTGATGAGATCACCACAGAGTTGATCGAATGGTTACGCAGTCCAGATTGGAGTGAGATTCCTTTGCGAGATGTGACTCAACTTGTGTTCGCGTTCATTCGTATCGAGGAAGGAACGCCATCCAGCGCCAATATATGTGTTTGGGACGGTGGAGTGAACGGAACGTATCGTGTCCTGGCTTAAATGGAGAACAAATTCATGCAGAAAAAAATCAAAAATAGCCCCATTCACTACAGTTCTGCCAGTATGGGTGCAGCGGAAAAAGCCTTCCGGCAAGCCTTTCCGGACTTTAATAGCACTTCTCTTCTAGATGAATTGAGGGCAACAGAATACACCCGCCTGGACGAACAGGGGCACATCTACCTCGACTATACTGGCGGAGGTCTCTATGCCGATTGCCAGCTCCGCGATCATATGGAGTTACTCCGCAGCAACGTCTTTGGTAATCCTCATTCACTCAATCCAACCTCGCGAGCGATGACTGTGTTATGCGAGCGGACCCGTGCCTTTGTGCTCGAATACTTTAATGCCTCTCCTGATGAATATACTGTCATCTTCACATCAAATGCCAGTAATGCGCTTAAGCTTGTTGGAGAGGCCTATCCTTTCAAACCAGATGGACATTTCTTGCTCCTCTTTGATAACCACAACTCGGTCAATGGCATCCGTGAGTTCGCCCGCACGAAAGGCGCTACTATCACCTACCTGCCCGTCATGCCTCCAGACCTGCGTGTAGACGAGTCCCATCTTTTCCCATTCCTTGAGTTATCTGGAGATGGCGGTCATCACCTGTTCGCCTACCCGGCCCAATCAAATTTCACAGGAGTGCAGCATCCATTAGAGTGGATTGAAGAAGCCCATGCCAGGGGCTGGGATGTACTTGTAGACTGTGCAGCCTTTGTCCCCTCGAATCGCCTTGACCTGAGCCAGTGGCATCCCGATTTCGTGCCCATCTCGTTCTATAAGATGTTCGGCTATCCGACAGGTGTAGGCTGCCTGATGGCACGCAAATCCGCTCTGGCGAAACTGCAGCGTCCCTGGTTTGCTGGTGGCACAATCTGGGGCATCTCGGTGCAAGGCGATGGATATGTGATGCTCGAAGACGGAGAAGCATTTGAAGATGGTACGATCAACTATCTTAGCCTTCCTGCGATAGAAATTGGCCTCAAATACCTCAATAACATTGGCATAGAGACGATACACGAACGCGTCATGTGCCTGACAACCTGGTTGCTTGATAAACTGCTATCCATGCGCCATAGCAACGGAACGCCACTGGTTCAGGTCTACGGTCCGCACGATTGTCGCATGCGTGGAGGGACCATCGCACTTAACTTCCTGAACCCCGACGGCTCCATCGTCGATGAGCGCATAGTCGAACAGAGAGCCAGCAAAGGCCGTCTCTCCCTACGCACTGGCTGCTTTTGTAACCCTGGTGCAGGCGAAGTCGCATTCCATCTCTCGAAAGAAAAACTACAAAGCATCTTCAAAGGCGATGGGAAAGAAATTCTGCCAAAGCTCTATAAGGGTCACGAGGGAATAACCTGGGATCAGTTTCTCGCTAACCTGGGTATGCAGAGCGGTGGTGCAGTGCGCGTCTCGCTTGGTCTGGCCACCAATTTCGCTGACGTGTACCACTTTATGCAGTTTGCAGAGACATTCCTCGATACCTTCCCAACCGAGAGCAATTTACAGCCTAGAATACACTGTTGAAAGAATGGCAATTATCTCTAAGATGTTACATGATGACATCATGGAGGTAATAAACATGGAATTGGTTCGCAAACAAACCTATATTACACCTGCTCAAGACAGAGCAGTGAAACGACTCGCTCAACAGCAGGGCACCACAGAAGCAGAAATTCTGCGTAAAGCATTAGATCTGTTACTTACCAGGGAGGGCATCGGAGAAAACGAGGATCCCTTTGCCGACCTCATTGGTTTGTTCTCTGGACCTCCCGAGGTAGATCATGACGCCATCTATCGCTGAGATCAAGCGCGTGTTCATTGATACTTCCGCCTGGATCGATCTGATGAATAGCAATGAGCGCCATCATAGTGCTGCTGTCGCATTCCACAAAAGCCTGGCTCCCATGACTCTTCGTATCACCACTTGGGGAATTGTGTCCGAGACATTTACCTGGATCCGTTATCATATTGGCTATCAGGAAGCTTCAAGATGGCTCACCTTGAAGGACTCTCTGGAAGATCAGGGTTTTCTTCAAGTAGTGTGCCCAGACCATCAGATGGAAATTGGAGTTCGAAAGTTTATTAGCCGCTTTCACGATCAGAAACTCTCCTATGTTGATGCTTTCTCTCTTGCATTAATTCAGTCACGTCCAGATATTGACGCGATCTTTGCTTTCGATCATCATCATATGAGCCTTGCTGGTATACCCGTTCTGCCAGGTCTCCATGATTGAAGTAGCCGTTAGAAAGAACGAAGTTGCTACTTTATGACTTTGAAAAAACCTCTGCCCAGGGCACATAACATATAGACATAGGCATAACATCGTGCTAGACTGCTCATAGAGATATTACTGGGACGAAAGTTCGAATGAGAACTACTTAACACCCCAAAAAGAAACAACAAGGTATGACATGTCCGAACAACAAACTAAACGTAAAACGCTCGTATTGATAGATGGGCACGCAATCATACACCGCGCCTTCCACGCCGTACCAGAAGACCTGGCTACAAGCAAAGGAGAGGTCGTCAATGCGACATTTGGCTTTACCTCCATCCTCATTAAAGCGCTGACAGAAATCAAACCCGACTATATCGCTGTGGCCTTTGATCGGCCCGCTCCGACGTTCCGCCACCATGAGTTTGCCGAGTACAAGGCTCATCGACCAACATTGCCCGATATCATGCGACCGCAATTTAGGCGTATTCGCGAGATTGTCGAGGCCTTCGACATTCCCATCTACGAAAAAGATGGCTTTGAGGCCGATGATGTGCTGGGAACCCTCTCAGTCCAGGCTACGCAACAGGGGATCGATACGATCATCTTCACAGGCGATATGGATACGCTGCAACTCGTCAACGAACATGTGCATGCCCTGGTAGCAAAACGGGGTATCAGCGAAGCCACAGAGTACGATGAGGCAGCGGTCATCAACCGCTACGGTCTGCCCCCCACCAGGTTGCCAGATTTCAAAGGACTAGTCGGCGATAAATCGGATAACATTCCTGGCGTCCCTGGTATTGGTGAAAAGACCGCCAGTAAACTGCTCAACGATTATGGCGATCTCGAAGGTGTTCTCGTCCACATAGACGAATTAACGCCGAAAGAGCAACGCCTGCTGCGCGAAATGGGTGATCAAGCTCGCCAGAGTAAGTATCTCGCTACCATCGTGCTAGATGCACCTGTCCAACTTGACCTGGAAGCCTGCCACGCGGGCCAATTCAACCGCGACAGGGTAATAGCCCTCTTTCGCGAACTGGAATTTCGTACACTCGTTGATAAGATACCCGGTGGGACAAGCGAAATTACTACGACCCCTGTAGTAGAGAAGAAGAAACCAGAACCAATAGAACAACAGGATGAAGATTTATTGCTGGCACCACCAATCGGCGTTGTTTCCATCGTGTCACCACCAGCGCCACCTTCTGTGGCTGATCTAACCATGCCTCGCGTCGCTGCAAGCACCTCGCTACATGTCAGCGGACAACCCGTCCATGATGGAAAAGTGAAGCGCCAGGTTGATACCGGGGATGAGCTAATGCAACCCAGTCTTTTCGGTATATTAGAGCCAGCCACAGAAGTTGTGCGCAAATTGCGCCTGCCTGCCACACCACAGGGCGAACCGCTGTTTCTCGATGAGAAGAAAGCTTTTAAAACCAACACTATGATCGTCAACACTGAGGAGGCGTTACAGGTACTTGTGAAAAGCTTGCGTGATGCTGGCGGCTTCGCGCTCGATACCGAATCTACCTCTGAAGATCCCTGGCATGCGCAACTGGTTGGTATTTCCCTCTCAATGGCGCCCGGAGAGGCATATTATATTCCTGTCGGACACGTCCAGACCATTGATGGCCAGGAGGCAGATAAGCAGTTGCCCCTGCCTTTTGTACTGGAAAAATTGCATTCCGTGCTTGAGGACGAGACGATACGCAAATACATGCACAATGCAAAGTATGACATGCTTATCTTGCTGCGCGCTGATCCTGGTCTTGCGATTCGTGGACTGGCTTTTGATACCATGCTAGGCGCGTACCTGACGGACCCCGGCAGGCGTGGGCTGGGGTTGAAAGACCAGGTTTTCCTGCGACTGGGGCATGTGATGACGCCCATCACACAACTGATTGGCACGGGCATCAAGGCAATCAGTATGGCGCAGGTACCGATTCGCCAGGTTGCAGATTATGCCGGCGCCGATGCTGATATGACCTTGCGCCTGGTTGAGCCAATCATGGAAGAAATACGCCGCAATAGTTTGTTAGACCTGCTCAATAATATCGAGTTGCCGCTCCTTCCGGTCTTGATGCAGATGGAAATATATGGAGTTGCACTGGACGGCGAATTTCTGCGCAATTTAAATGAGCAATTAGTCGAGCAGATCAGTGCGCTTGAAAAAGAGATTTATGACTCCGTTGGTCACCAGTTTAACATCAATTCTACAAAACAATTAGGCGATATCCTCTTTGGAGAATTGCAACTTCCGTCGGGCAAGAAGACGAAAACAGGCTACTCAGTGAGCGCCGATGTGATCGAGAGTCTGCGCGGAAAACATACCATCGTCGATCATTTGCTAGAATACCGCCAGCTCACCAAGCTGAAATCTACCTATGTTGACGGTTTGCTTGCGCAAATGGATCCAGTCACAGGACGCGTACATACATCATTTAGCCAGACGACAGCATCTAGTGGACGGCTCTCGTCGAGCAACCCCAATCTCCAGAATATTCCTGTACGTACAGAAGTTGGACGGCAAATCCGGCGCGCATTCATCGCCGACCCCAGTTATGTCCTGCTCACCGCCGACTATTCACAGTTCGAGCTGCGCATTCTGGCTCATATCACGCACGAACCACGCTTGGTGGAAGCATTCAGCAAAAATGAAGATATCCATACCATTACAGCCGCGTCTCTCTTTGAGGTTCCTGTGTCTGGAGTGACTAAAGATCAGCGGAGGTTGGCCAAAACAGTAGTTTACGCCGTACTCTATGGGCAATCAGCTTTTGGTCTCGCACAGATCACAGGCATGACTAACTTGCAGGCATCAGAGTTTATTAAACGCTATCACGAAACGTTCCCGCACATCAAAGAGTACGTGGAAAGCACCCTCAATCAAGCACGCAAACAGGGATATGTAAACACGCTTTTTGGCAGGAAACGTTTCTTCCCTGATATGCGCGGCCTGTCTCACAATGAGAGACAGGCGCTTGAACGCGAAGCAATCAATATGCCCATCCAGGGAGGCAACGCCGACCTGATTAAGATTGCCATGATCCGTATCCAGCACGCCATCGAGGAAAAGCACCTGAAAACGCGTATGATTCTCCAGGTACATGACGAACTTGTCTTCGAAGTACCCGTCGAAGAACTTGAGCGCACCAAAAACCTGGTCAAAAGCTTAATGGAGGGCGTAGCTAAACTTGACGTCCCCATCAAAGTCGAAATGAAAGTCGGCAAAAACTGGTACGAGGCAGAGACGATGGAATAAAAAATTACCAAAGGAGTATTTTCATGCACTTATCCAACTTAATAAACAACCTGCCACCTTATCACTTCGCCGACGCCAAAAAGAAGATAGCCGATCGCAAAGCAGCAGGCGTAGACGTGATCAACCTCTCAATGGGCGATCCCGACCTACCTGCGCCACAGGCAGTCATTGATCGCCTGTGCGCAACTTTGCAGGACCCCGAAAATCATCGCTATCCCGAATATTTTGGCATGCGCGCCTTGCACCTGGCTTTCGCAAGCTGGTTCAAACAGCGCTTCGATGTTCGCCTTACACCCGAACAGGATACACTGCCACTGCTCGGTTCAAAAGAGGGGCTTGCCTACGTAGGTACAGCAGTCCTCAATGCTGGCGACGTATCACTGATCCCCGATCCGTGTTATCCTGTGTATACTACGGCAAGCACCAACGTTGGAGCTGTGCCTTATAAACTGCCGCTTCTAGAAGCCTATGCCGAGGTCTACTTTGACGAGCATCGCCCTATCAGCATCCTGCAAGTTCCCGGAGCTAGCGAGGTTGCAGTTGAATTGCACTCCTTGAGTAAAACATACAACATGGCCGGCTTCCGCGTAGGCATGCTGGTTGGAAATCCTGAGATCGTCAATGCCGTCGGACGCTTAAAGAGCAATATCGATAGCGGCATGTTCCGTCCCATCCAGTACGCGGGCATCGAAGCAATGCAACTGCCAGACTCATGGCTACAACAGCGCAACGCCATCTACCGCCGTCGCAGGGACCTGCTGGTAGATGGCTGCAACTCCCTTGGCATGCCCACCCAAAGCCCCAAAGCAGGGCTATACGTGTGGGCAGCGATACCAAGGGGCTTTACATCTCGTGACTTCGCTAGCTGGCTCTTCGAGAAGACCGGGGTCTATATCACACCCGGCACTAACTTTGGAAGCGCTGGCGAGGGCTACGTTCGTATATCACTAACGGCACCCGATGAACGCATCGAGAAAGCACTGCAGCGTATGAAAACGGCCCTGGAAGCATAGCAGGATACAGCAGGACTCGCCTGGGATCGGCCGCCCTCGCAATAACTCACAAATTTATCAGCCCGCTTCAGAGTAATCCTCTGTCAGTACGTCTCTCAGAAGTTCGGCAACTTTGGGGATAAACTCGGCTGTATTGTCCCAGTAATCGTGGGCTTGCAACGCGCCAGGTGGACTATTCGGCACATTATGGATCAGTATATCCTCGATCTGCATTGGAATGATTTCGCCTTTGTAAGGATCGTATGCCTGGTAGATTCCAACCAACTAATCGGCTGTTGGCTCCATGCCCCGGATCCAGCTAGCATCGGGTAGTAAGGGATCTGCCACGATGTCCTTTGCATCATAGAAATTCCACCAGCGCTCTAGCAGGGGTACCAGGGCTACGCGATTCCCCCACTCGAAGAGATCAATATATTTGCGTATTGGGCTTCCTGCTGTAATAACGGCACGAATTTTCTCAGCCGCGTAGGGAGGAAGTTCCTGCACAACGTCGAATCCGATTACAGTGCCATTGCTGTGTGTATTTAGCACAATTCCCGATACATCCTTTCGAGCGGTGAGACGTTTGAAATCTTAAGAATCTGAAGCGGTAACCGTCATGCTTTACGATCGACACACTACGACAAACCTGGCTGGGGCAACAGAATCGTAGAAGGACCTTTGCGATAAATACGTTTAGATGAGGCAATTATAGGATATGACTTTATTGTACTCTCAATTCATTCATTGCTATACGGGGGCTGCAACTGCGGCGGCATCGGATACGAAACGCCAGGCTCAGGTAAAAGCCCATGCCCAATACTTCCCGGAGTATCTAAACGAGGCATGCCTGCAAGAATAGATGGTGACTCATACTGATCATTATCGATCGGCTGATTGAAGAGCGACTCGAAGAGAGGGCCTTCTAGTGTCTCCTCTTTAATCAAACGCTCGCTAATCATAATCAGGCGTGTTTTGTTTTGTTGCAGAACATGATATGCCTTATCAAATGCGTCCTGGATGATGCGGCGAATCTCTTCATCCACCTCGCGAGCAGTCTGTTCGCTGTAGTTGCGCTGTTCGCCAAAGTCGCGCCCCAGAAACACCAGTTCATCCTTATGACCCAAAGCCATCGGACCGATGCGGCTACTCATACCATACTCCGTGACCATCGAGCGAGCAATCTTTGTCACACGCTCAATATCGTTCGACGCGCCGGTCGTTACTTCGCCAAAGATAATCAGTTCGGCGACATGGCCACCCAGGGCATATGCCAGCATATCTTCAAATTGTGGCTTGCTCCACAGGTAGCGATCCTCGGTCGGCAATAACATCGTATAACCGCCTGCCTGACCTCGCGCTACAATTGAAACTTTGTGAACCGGATCCGTATTGGGAAGCATACGAGCTACCAGAGCATGGCCGACTTCGTGGTATGCAGTAATTGCTTTTTCTCGCTCGCTGATGATGCGACTCTTGCGGGCAGGGCCAGCCACTACACGATCAATCGCTTCCTCGAGTTCGCTCATGCCAATTTTGCGCTTGTTACGCCGCGCTGCCAGAATCGCCGCTTCATTGAGTAGATTAGCAAGATCAGCGCCCGAAAATCCGGGTGTCTGCTTCGCCAGCGTTTCCAGGGTAACACTCGTCTCTAAGGGCTTTCCCTTAGCATGCACCTGTAGAATAGCGCTACGCCCGCGAATATCTGGGCGGTCGAGCACCACCTGCCGATCAAAACGACCAGGGCGCAGTAAAGCGGGGTCAAGCACATCGGGGCGGTTCGTAGCTGCAATCACAATCACATTCGTATTTGTGTCAAAGCCGTCCATTTCCACAAGAATCTGATTCAGCGTTTGCTCGCGTTCATCATGTGAACCTCCCAGGCCCGCGCCGCGTTGACGACCAACAGCATCGATCTCGTCAACAAAGACGATACAGGGGCTATTGCGTTTGGCCTGATCGAACAGATCACGCACGCGACTGGCTCCGACGCCAACAAACATCTCCACAAACTCTGAACCGCTGATACTGAAGAAAGGCACACCTGCCTCACCAGCTACAGCGCGTGAAATCAGTGTCTTCCCAGTTCCAGGCGGCCCAACGAGCAACAATCCTTTAGGTATACGCGCGCCAAGTGCAACAAACTTATCAGGAAACTTCAAAAACTCGACGATTTCTTCTAATTCCTGCTTGGCTTCCTCTACCCCGGCAACATCCGAGAATGTTACTGTCGGTTTGTTGCCCATAAACATGCGTGCCCGGCTCTTACCGAACGACAACGCCTGATTGTTAGTACCCTGCGCCTGCCGCATCATGAAAAAGAGCAGACCGCCGATCAGGATAAAGGGGATAAGCCCACCCAGGATACTCAGCCACGCGCCCAATGCACTCGGGGGCTCATACTGGAGAACCAACAACTGGCTGTTTGTATAATCTATGCCGTTGTCCTTAAGCACTTTTGTTATGTCAAACGTATCATTGATGCTGGCTGTTTCTTTAGCTGAATTCTGGCCCCTGGTGAGTGTGATTGCATTAGTTGAGACCGATAGCGTGTCCTTCTGATTTTTAGCCATATCCATCTTGATGTCATTCAAGATGGTAGACACATTGACTGTAGTCGTATCAGACGACGGTCTAAAAAACACCACAATTATCAATACGAGCGCCAATGCCAATATGAGCCAGATGAAGCTGGTTCTCAACCATTTCCCACCAGTTGACATGGGAGTTCCTCTCTTTATGTAGGACAAGCCACGGCAAGGGCGACCGCAAACCAGTGCGAGGGCGACCGCAAGGGTACGCCCCTACTATACACAGAGACGACGCTTGCCAGGCCCTCGCCCTCACTCGGCTCTCCCGCCAGGCCTTCCGCCTAATAATTCACAATCATAAGCGATCTGTTTTTCCGCTACTTAACTCATTTTTGGCCTTATTATAGCACACTCTTCTATCTGCTTCGTAGATGGCATTTTTCGTAATCTCTCCTTCATACCATCGGTCGAGCCAGCACCAGCCCCCAAACCTCCTTGGCTCCAGCCGCAAACAGTGGCACTGCGCAGGCCTCCAATGTAGCTCCGGTTGTAGAAACATCGTCTATGATCACTATTTTACGCCCATAGAGCGCACCACTTGCAGATGCAGATACACAGGCAAATGCCCCGGCAACGTTCTGATGTCGCTCCCTTGGATGCAAGTCCACTTGTGCAAGCGTTGCCCGGTGCCTCACCAGTATGCCATTATTGATTGGAACACCCAATTGAGCGGAGCAAACTTCGGCTAACAAAAAGGCATGGTTATAGCCTCGTTGCTGTTGTCGTTCACTATGCAGGGGCACCGGAATCAGCAAATCAGCCTGCATACCATAACGTGTATAAGCCTGAGCCAGTAGTAGACCCAATGGCTCCGCGAGCCGGGTATTTCCATCATACTTGAG
>WNGD01006897.1_pt1 | contig 31628 bp, 40 predicted proteins | sample 5400671 | NCBI WGS metagenome assembly WNGD01 (sample SAMN13153369, study PRJNA577476) | soil metagenome | isolation source: 40 cm soil or saprolite under grassland replicate 2 | place: USA:California | collected 2016-06-15
AGGAAGACGGCGCAGCCGATTGCCCAGATGACGGCGGCGATCTCGAGGTTGCGCAACCGCCGCCGTCCTCGCACCAAGCGCGCACCGAACAGGAGCCCGACCGTGGCCGTCGCTGGCCGCAGACGATGCCGACATAGCGCGCGCCGCGCAGACGGCCGAACCACTTCTCGAGCTCGGCTGGACCGGCGATGCCGGCAACGAGTGGCGTGAACGCCGCCCAGAAGGTACGCATGTTCGCGCTCAGAAAGAACGCACCAACGCCGTACCCCCAGCCGTTCGTCCAGAACAGTAAGGAGAGGCAGCCAGCGACGCCGAGCAGGTTGGCGGCGGCCACTACTCGTGCGGCTCCGATGCGATCGACGACGGCGCCCGCGAGCGGACCGATGCCGATCCCTGCCACGGCGGCGACCGAGAGCACGACCCCGGCTGTCGTAAGCGACAGGTGCGCGATCTCCAGCGCGTAGACCAGCTCGAACGGAACCAGCAGCCCGCCGCCGAGGGTGTCGACGAACATCGCGCCGATCAGCAGCCTGCGGCTGTCGCCATTCATAGGCTAGTGCCAATAGAGGCGTTCTCCGATGCTAGTGCTACGATCGCCGCATGGCCGAGGATCGTCTCGTCCGCCAACTGAAGGCGCTCGCCCACCCGACTCGCCTCGGGATGCTGCAGCGGCTCGCGCTCGAGCCCGAGATCTGCGCCTGCGACCTCGGGGAAGCGTTCGCCGTCAGCCAACCGACCGTCTCAGAGCACCTGCGCGTCCTCCGCGAGGCGGGACTGGTCACAACACGCCGGCGGGGCACGACCATCTGCTACTCGGCGGTGCCTGAGGCGCTGTCCGAGCTCGCGACGGTGGTCGCCGCGTTGCACCCGCGCGAGACGGCCAAGGCGGCGTGACGCCGTCCCGCACATGAGCCCGCACCGCGGCGATCGCTAGCGGTCCTCATAAACTGCTGCCTGCGATGAAGGCGTCCGCCGTGTTGTCGCTGCCGCTGGCCGGCATCGGTATCACGGTTGCAATCGTTGGTACCGCCTCCGCTCGGACCGAAGCCACGTCGACCGCACGCGTGCTCGCCATGCCGACGGTGCTGGCGGGAAACGGCTGCCCGCGCGGAGCCACAGGCGCACGGATCGGCGGCCGCAAACGGTGCCTGCGCGTCGGACAGCGCTGCGATCCGCGGTTCAACACGACAAGGCCGTCATACAAACGCTACGGCTTCCTCTGCACCGCTCACGCGTCGAACGAGCCGACGACGCTGTTCCGGATCGCGCAGCCGGGGATTGCACCGAGCACTGTCCCGGGATCGGCCGGACGCCAACCTCCACGCCTCCGGGGTATCAAGGCGCATGGGTCGGGGCTTCGCCGTTCTGGCTCGGCCCTTACTTGAAGCGTGACCCGAATCTGAGCATCTGGCGCTACGCGGCCGATATCGGCTTGAAAGGGAAGGACGGGTGGGCGGTCAAGTTTGTTTGGCTGCTCGCTCGGACCATCTCTGGGCCGGCGCGCATCTCGATTACCGACCTTGCCGGTCGAGCGCTTCCGATCACGATCACCGGCTCCTATCGCGAACGGAGTACGGCGCCGCTGCTCGCCCCAAGCAGGCCGAGCCACCCCGACATGCCCGACAGGCCCGATACGCACGAATGGGGTTCATATGCTGCAATTCCTCGAGCCGGCTGCTACCGGCTCGACGCGCAATGGCCGCAAGGCTCCTCGACGCTCGTTTTCTCCTTCGGGCGTTAAGAGTCCCTTTCACAATGAAGCACTGAGCCGTCGGGCCGCGCTGGACGGCCCTTGGCGGCGTCCTCAGTCGCGCCGGTATCCGCCGTGGCGCACCCGCAACTCCGCCTCGTCGACGTCGGTCCGCTCGAGTGCGAAGCCCTCGAACATAGGCCCAAGCCAAGCACAGACGGCGACGGGCGCCTAAAGCGCCCCAAGGAGCTACTCCTGATTGAGCAGCGCGAGCAACTCGTCATGCACCAACCCGTTCGAGCTGACGACCTGCTCGTGCGGCCGAGGCGGACCGCCGTCGAGCGCGCTGACACGCCCGCCCGCCTCCTGCACGATCGGCACCAGCGCCGAGTAGTCCCATGGATAGAGCCTCGCATCGACGGCTGCATCGACCGAGCCTTCGGCGACGAGCGTGTGCTGCCAGAAATCACCGAGCGAACGAGCGTGCCAGGCCGCAGACTCGATCGCGACGAGGTCGCGCCCATACGTCGCCGAGACCGACGCGTCGGCGAGACGGGCCACGCCGGAAACGTGGATCCGGTCGCCGTCGCGAAACGCTTCCTGCCCGCGTGCTGCCCACCAGCGGTGGCCGAGCGCCGGGGCCGAGATGACCCCGCAGACAGCTTCGGCTTGGCGTTCGAGCGCGATCAGGGTTGCCCACACGGGAACGCCGCGCGAGAAGTTCTTGGTCCCATCGATCGGGTCGATGACCCATCGGACCGCGCCCCCGTCGTCGCCCTCCTCCTCACCGAAGACGCCCTCGCCCGGACGGCTCGCGCCGACCCGCTCCCGCAGTGCGCGCTCGACCGCCCGGTCGGCGTCCGTGACCGGCGTCAGGTCGGGCTTGGCTTCGATGTGCAGGTCGTGCGCGCGAAAGCGCGGCTTGCTAAGCGAGTCGGCGAGGTCGGCTAGTTCGAGGGCGAAGGTGAGGTCGGAGGGCATCCGCCGAGCCTAGGAGGGTTTGGCGGAAAGCCGCTCGTCGACGGCGTGCGATGCTCGTTCGCTGACAAGGACGCAGGGAGCGTCAATAGCCAAGCTATTGGCGCGACTGAGGACGCAGATCAGCGGGCGAGCAGCGTGCGCCGGCGGCACAGACTGTTTTGCGCCAAACCCTCCTAGTGCGGTCTCCGCCGGGCCGTGCCCCTGCAGCACGTCGACGGTGCTGCGCAGCGCGTACGCTGGTTCGCCAATGGGGACAGTGGTGCTGAGGAAGATCTGCGTCAGCGTGACGTGATCGCTCTGGCAAGGTGGCGGCAGTAGTTCCATGAAGGTCATTGCGGATCGCACGCGGACCGTCGAGCTGGACGAATTCCTGACGCGGCCGTTGTTTGCCCATCTGGCGACGCTTGCAGTCGACGGGCCACGCGATTCTCCCGTCTGGTTTCTTTGGGAGGAGAGCTGCGTCTGGATCATTGGCTCAGACCGCACGGACTCATTCCCTTCCCGGCTCAGACGAGATGGTCGCTGCGCAGTTGGAATAGTGGATTTCGATCGGAGCAGCGGGCTCGTCCAGCACGTCGGTATCCGCGGTCACGCCTCTGTCCAGCGATTCGATGCCGAGCGGGCGCAGCGGCTGCTGGCGCGTTATCTCGGGGAAGATCAGCGTCGCTGGGACAAGCGGTTTCTGGACACGCTGGGCGACCCAGACAACGTTTTCGTGTGTGTGGTTCCAGACACCGTCGTCGCACGAGACGTTTCATACGAGATCGTCGGCATGTCCCGCAACTGTGAAGCCACGTAGACCGTGCGGAACCTGATCGCCTGGCCGGCGTAGCCGCGCGCCACCGACTCGAGGAGGGCTTCAGCGCCCAGCAGAAGGTCGCCCCGCCGTCGACGTCGCAGCGAGCGGTGCGCAGGCCGCCCCGGTTTCCTCCGGCGGCGGCATCTGACGCAACGCCGGCGAAGCCGTGGAGAGCAGCGCGATGCCGATGGTGTAGGCCGCTATGAGTCCCAAAGTGGCGCGGCCGCCGAGACCGTCGAGCAGAAAGCCGGTCGCCAGCATCGCGAACGGTCGCGCTCCGAACGACAGCAGCGCCTCGACCGCGTGCACGCGGCCCTGCAGGCGGTCGGGCGTGACGCGGATGCGGAAGCCGACGACCGCGCCGTTCCAGGCCGGCGCGAGGAAGAGAGCAGCGCCGGCGATCGCGCCGAGGAGGAAGGGGTTGGTCGTCAGTACGAGGAGCGAGACGAGCCCGCCCCAGTACCAGACCGACCCGATCACCAGCACCGGCGTCTTGATCGTGCGCAGCAATGGACCACTCGCGGCCGAGCCGACGACGCCGCCGAGCCCGAACAGCGCCAGCATCGCCCCCACCTCGCCGCCGGAGGCGCCGTGGTTGTGCGCGACGACGATGAGTGCGAGCGCGGCCGCGCTCCAGGTCACGTTCGTGCCCATCGCCTGGAGCGCCGTCGCGCGTAGGAACGGAATGCGCCAGATGAAGGCGACGCCCTCGCCGACCTCCTGGCGCAGACGCGTCCGCTTCTCGACCGGCTCGGGCGCGAGCGGCGTCCGTAAGGCGAGGACGGTGACCAGGGAGACGAGGTAGGACGCGGCGTCGACCGCGAACGGAGCGAGCCGTGCAACGCCGAACAGCAGGCCGCCGAGCGGCGGACCGACGACGCCCGCGGTGTTCTCCCGCGCGTCGTTCCGAGCGACCGCAGCCGAGATCTGCGCCTGCGGCACGATTCGGCTCAACGCGGCCGTCTCGGCAGGCGCGAACAGGATCGTCAGCGTCCGCTCCACGAACGCGACGATGACGAGCTGCCAGTAGACGAGTTGTCCGAGAGCCAGCGCCACCGCGACGCTGGCAAGCGCAGCCGCCCGCAGCGCATCGCAGGCGGCCATCGTCCATTTGCGATGCCAGCGATCGACGAGGGCGCCGGCCGGCAACTGGAAGACGACGTACGGCAGCCAGCTGGCGAAGCTGACGATCCCTGCTTTCGCCGCCGAGCCGGTCAGCGCGAGCACGAGCAACGGGTAGGCGACCCAGGACGAGCTCGAACCGATCAACGAGAAGGTCTGACCGATCCAGAGCAGGGTGTAGTCGCGGTAGCCGAACAGGCTCGTCGTGCCGCGCCTGATGCTCACGCTTTACCCCGACTACGGCGGGACGGCAGCTCCTCGGGCAGGCAGGCGCTTCTGTTGCTTGCGGCGAAGGCCGGCGATGTGCCGTCGGCCTTCACCAAATTAGGCTCCACTGGAGCGAGAGGAGGAGCGGGTGAAAGTGGCGCGTCCGGATCAGATTCCGGGATTCAACATCGATCGGGTTGCCGCCGCGGCGGGCGACGACCCTGAGGTTCTGCGCCTGGAGAACCTCGACACGGACATCCCGCCGCCCGCCGAGGCGATGGAGGCGACCCGGGCGGCAATCGGCGAGGACGAGGCGAACAGTTGGCTGCCGTTCACCGGCCGCGACGACCTGAAGGAGGCGGTGGCGGCCTACATCGAGCGCCGCGGCGGGCCGCGCTATGACGGGCGCCGCGAGATTGTGATTACGAGCGGCGAGGGCGACGGGATGCTCGACGCGCTCTTCTGCCTCACCGATCCCGGCGACGAGGTCGTCCTCACCGACCCGACCTACGCGGGCATGGTAAATCGGGTGCGGCTCGTCGGCGCCGTCCCGCGCCTCGTCCCGCTCCGGGTCGCCGACGGCGAGTGGCGGCTCGACCTCGACGTCCTGCAGGCCGCAGTGAACGAGCGCACGCGCGTGCTGTTCATCAGCAGCCCGTCGTTGCCGACGGGGTGGGTGGCGAGCGACGAGGAATGGGACGCCATCGCCTCGATCTGCCGCGAGCGTGACGTTTGGCTCCTCTACCTGGCGTGGTTCGAAGGCGTCCTCTTCGATGACCGCCCCGTCCATCGAGCAGCGGATGATCGCCTGGCGGATCGGTTGGGTCGTCGCTCCGGGCGAGATTGTCAACGACGTCTCGCGCGTCCAGATCTACAACGGTCTGGTCCCGAGCGGGTTCGCTCAGATCGGAACGCGCGTTGCCCTCGGCTTGGGCGACGACCACCTGAAGGCTGCAAACGCCGAGTGCCAGAGACGACGCGACGAGACCCTCCGCCAGCTCGACGGTCTGCCGGTGGTGCGTCCCGCAGGTACGTGGTCGCTGCTACTCGAGGTCGCCGCCCTCGGCCATGACTGCGTCGAGGTGTCCGACCTTCTGCTCGAGCAGAAGGTCGCCGCTACACCGATGCGCGGTTGGGGCGGCGAGATCGCCGATCGCCACGTCCGCTTCGTCTTCAGCAACGAGCCCGTCGAGAGGCTGGCGCTGCTCGGCGGACGAGTCCGCGCGGCTCTCGCCGCGGCCCGCAACGACGAGCGCCCGGCTCGCTGACCTAGGTGACAGGCTGGACGTGCGAGGCGAGCTCTCCGTCGAACAGCGCGTGCACCGCGAAACCGGGCGGCTCGGCGGCAGTCTCGATCTCCTGGGAGTTGAAGTTCAGGCGCGTCTGGATGTAAGTGCTCGGGGCCACGAGGACTGCGCGCCCGGCCAGTTCCGCCGTCATCGTGCGGTGCACATGGCCGGCCACAACTCGCCGCACCTGCGGGTGACGATCTAGAACAGCACCGAGCGCACGTCGATCGGCCGCCGGCAGGCCGATCTCATCCCAGGCCGCAACTCCGGTTGAGACGGGCGGATGGTGGAGCGCGACGAGCGTCACTCGATCCGGAGCGCCTGTCAGTTCAGCGTCGAGCCAACTCAGCCGGTCGGCATCCAGTTCGCCCCGATCCTCCCCCGGTCGCGTGCTGTCCAGGACAACGAGCCGCAGCGGCCCGAGCGCCACCGTGTACTGGACCGGCGTTCCCACTGCGCCCGGCAAGTCGAAATGCCGCCGGAGCGCGTCACGGTCGTCATGGTTTCCGGGCAGGACATAGACGGGGGCACCGAGCTGCGCGAGCAATTCATGCACGAGCTCGTACTCGGCGTCGGCGGCGTTGTCGGCGAGATCGCCTGACATCAAGACCGCATCCGGAACGTCCGGCATTCGGCGCACCGACTCGACCGCCGCCCTGAGGCGCGCCACGGGGTCACCGCCAGCCCAAGTCGCCCCGATGTGGGGATCGCTCAGCTGGACGAGAAGGAACGGTCTAGTCACACGTGCCGGAGCTACGCCCGAAAGACGAACCGCAGGTTCTCGCTCAACTGCTCGTTGCCATCGCTGCCACCGCTGAAGAGTTTCTTCAGGCTCGTCACCACGAAAGTCAAGCAAAGAGGTAGCTTCAGACCGAGTGGCCTTGGGGGCGCCGCCGGTTTGGGTCTCAAAAGCGGACGTATCATCGCCAGCGATGCCCTATCTCGCCGTCGAGGAGTCGGCAAGAACGGAGCCGAGGTACTGCGAGTACCTCGCGCCGGCGTCGGTTGCGCAGTATGTCGTGTGCACCTGGGTTGGGCAGCCGCGCAGCGGTGACGTGTACGCCGACACCGTCTTCCCCGACGGCTGCACCGACATCATCTGGGACGGCCGCGAGCCGATCGTCGCCGGCCCTGACACGGCGCCGGTCGGGCTGTGCCGCGACGCCACGACCACCTACGTCGGCATTCGCTTCCGACCCGGAACCGGGCCCGTCTTGCTCGGTACGCCGGCCCCTGAGATCGTGGACGCCCGTCCGCTGCTCGTCGAGCTTTGGAACGGTGACGCCGCCGAGCTCGCCGGCCGCCTCGGCGCCTGCTCTACGGAGGATGAGACACGTGCAGCCCTCGTCCGCGCCGTACGGCTTCGCCTCGAGCACGCGCCGGCGCCCGACCAGCGCATGGCGACTTTGGTCGCGATCCTCTCCGCGCCGCGCCCGCCGTCGCTCTCCCGGATTGCGGACAGACTCGCGCTCAGTGAGCGCCAGCTGCACCGCCGCTGCCTCGCCGCATTCGGCTACGGCGCGAAGACGCTGCAGCGCATCCTTCGCTTCCAGAGATTCCTGGCCGTCGCCCGCGCGCGTCCGACTCAGGAGCTCGCCCGGCTCGCCGCCGCCTGCGGCTTCGCTGACCAGGCGCACCTCAGCCGCGAGTGCATGCGCCTCGGCGGCAGAACGCCGCGCGCGCTACTGGGATCTCGGGACGACGTCCGATTCGTTCAAGACGACCCGCCCGTCGTGCTCTAGCGTCGGAGCCCGTGAACCAGCACCTGAGCGTAATCACGCTCGGCGTCGGCGACCTTGCCCGCGCGAGGCAGTTCTACAGCGAGGGCCTTGGCTGGACGGTCAGTGCGGAGGAAGGTCGCTGGGTCTTGTTCAAGCTCGGCGACGGGTCATCTGCGCTCGCTCTCTTCCCATGGGATGCGCTGGCCGACGATGCAGGAGTGGCCGCAGCGGGCGAGGGCTTCCGCGGCGTCACGCTCTCGTACGTCGTCCGCTCCGCCGATCGCGTCGACGCAGTCCTCGCCGAGGCCGAACGTGCCGGTGGCGCGATCGTGAAACCCGCACAACCGACGGACTGGGGCGGCTACGGCGGTTACTTCGCCGATCCCGACGGCTATCTCTGGGAGGTCGCCAGCGGCGCCACCCAACTACCCTTCGCCGAATAGCCGCTGGTATCAGCGAGCTCGCCGAGAGGGTGGCTTGACGATCGAGATCGACACTCCGTCGGGACGCGCACGCGTCCATCTGCACGCCGCTGACGAGCCACGCGCGGCGCTCGCCCTCGGTCACGGGGCCGGTGGCGGGGTCGAGGCGCCGGATCTCGGCGCCGCGACCGAGGCGGCTCGGTCGGAGGGCGTCAGCGTCGCGCTGGTCGAGCAGCCTTACCGCGTCGCCGGCCGCCGCTCCCCGGCACGCGCCCCGCAGCTCGACGCCGCCTGGACCGCGGTCATCGACGCCATGCGAGCGAACGAGCTGGACGGCACCCTTCCACTGATCGTCGGCGGCCGCTCACTAGGCGCCCGCGTCGCCTGCCGCACCGCGGAGGAGACCGGCGCGGTGGCGGTTCTCTGCCTCGCGTTCCCGCTCGAACCGCCGCGGCGCACCGGCAAGCCGCCCCAGAGCCGCCTACTCGAGCTCGAAGCGGTGACGCTGCCCACGCTCGTCGTTCAGGGCGAGCGCGATCCGTTCGGCATTCCGCCACCTGGCCCCTCCCGTGAGGTGGTGACGGTGCCCGGCGATCACGGCCTCAAGGCAGACGTCGACGCCGTGGCCGCCGCGGTGCAAGCGTGGCTTCCCGGCGTTGTCGCTGCGGTGGGTCAGCGGCCGCGGTAGCCGGAGGCGACGAGCTTCTCGTACTCCGGGTGCCGTTCGATGTAGTACGCGATGAACGGGCAAAGCGGCACGACCTCTAGGTTCTCCCGCGCGGCGCTCTCCAATGCGGCCGCAGCTAGGCGGCTGCCGAAGCCGCGCCCCTCGCAGGATTCGTCCACCTCGGTGTGCGTGAAGGCGATCCGGCCGTTGCGGCGCCGGTACGCGGCGAGACCGATCAGGCGATCACCGAGCCGGAGCTCGTAGCGGCTCGCCTCGGGCGCGTCGACCACCTCGGCCTCGGCGACGGATCCGGCTCCGGCCTCGAGTTCGTCGGTCCCTCGAAAGTACTCGACCAGCTGCCCCGACGCGTCCGACTCGCGGGCGTCGCGGTGATCGGCGAAGCGGCGGCGGTGAGCCGCCGCGAACTCCCACGGATCGCGCTCGCGTAGGTGCGCGAAGATCTCCCGCGTGCCTCGGTAAAAGCCGCCCTCCTCGGTCTGCAGAACCGGCGTCTGGTCGGTGCCCGCGAGCTGCCGCAGTTCATTTCGGTCTCTCGGCCACGGCTCGACCTGACGCGCGACGAAGTCAAGCCCGAGCTCCGTCAGTACCTCCCGGACGGCGCCCGAGAACGGGCACCACTCCGCCTGATACAGCGTCGGCATCCCTTCAGTCATGGAAGCCGTTCGTCTTGTGCGTGCCGTCACAGAACGGCTTGTTTGCCGAACCGCCGCACCGGCAGAGCGCCGCCCTCTCGCCCTCGTAGAGCAGCCCGCCTTCGGCGTCGACGATTCGCACGCCTCCGGACACCAAGAGGGGCCCGTCCGGCGATGCGCAAACCTCGAGCGGCTGCTGCCGCTTCGCGTCGGGGGTCCCGATCCGGCGTGTTCGCAACGCCCCGGACGGACAGAGAGCGACTGCGGCCTCGACGTCGTCGGCCGTGGCCGCATCGACCTCGACCCATGGCCGCCGGCTTTCGTCGAACACCCGCGGCAGCGACCGGACGCAGTTCTGGGAGTGAAAGCACAAGCGCGGCTCCCACTCGACCACGATCTCGTCGGTGGCGTACTCCTTCGTGATGTTGTCCCGCTGCGAGCTCATCCGCGCCTGGTTCCGTGACGTTAGCGGTGCGAGGTGAGGCTGGGCCGTGCGGCGCCCCGACGTCCCAGGGGCGTCTAACTCGTCATGCGAGTAGCAACGTCGTACTTCGCGACGGACGTGCGCCGCCCTGGGGTCTCGTCCGCGGGCATTGCGCTCAGGATCTCGTCGCCCTTGCGGTAGTCCTCCTCCGACTCGAAGAAGATGATCACGAGCGACTTGTCGGCCTCGGGGTCGTGCAGGACGACGAGCTCCGACTGCGGGAATCCCTCGGGCGGCTCCCCGTCACGCATCTCTCGGTCCATCTGCTCCATCCGGTCCTTGCTGACCCCTTCGAACGTGACAACGCGTGCGAGCGCCATGCGAGCCTCCTTGTCGATTGCGGCAACCCTACGCCCCTCCGTCATGCTTTACCTCCTTGGTTCGAACACATCATCTCCAGTCAGCTAGCAACTCGCCCGAGCGTGGCCTGACGCTCGCCGCGATCCCGCCGTCCAAGCTTGGGCCCGCCCGGCATGCAAGCCTCTCCGGGGGCGAGCGCGAGCTCTACTTCTGGATCCTGCGCCGCTTCGCGACCCGGGGCCGTCCACGGCCCGCAGAGACCGAGGAGATGGCGGATCGGATCGGCCTTGCGGCCGAGCGGGCGCTCGAGACGCTGCGGCGGCACGATCTCGTCCATCTCGACCGGAACGGCGAGATTGCGGTGGCGTATCCCTTCTCCGGCCGTCCGACCGCGCACCGGATTCGTTTCCAGACCGGCCATGAGGCCTTCGCGATGTGCGCGATCGACGCGCTCGGAATCGCGTCGATGCTCGGAGAGCCGACCGAGATCCTGTCGGCCGACCCGCTCAACGGCGAGACGATCCGGGTGCGGGTCGCCCCGAGCGGAGAGGCGGGGTGGCGGCCGGAGTCGGCGGTCGTCGTCGCGGGTGCGCTCGATCGTCAGGGCGACTCGTGCGCCGGCTGCTGCCCGGTCCTGAACTTCTTCGTCTCGGACCTTAGCGCTGAGCGTTGGCTTGACACGCATCCGGAAGCCCGCGGCGAGCCGATCACGATGGCGGAGGCGATCGCCGCCGGGCAGGCGGTCTTCGGCCGGGTGCTGGAGAAGGCCTGATACCGACGCCCGGTCGGCGCAGCTCGAGCACGTCGGCGAACCTCAGCCGCCCTCAGCCATCTCCTTCTCGGGATGCGGGATCGGTGCGGCCGCCCGGGAAGCCGGCTCCTCGAGCAGGCTGAGCACGCGCATGCCGTGCACGTAGACGATGGCGCCTCCCAGCCAGCCGCCGAGGGTGAGCAGGCCAAAGCCGATCAGTGTCAGCACGAACGCGCCCGCGCTCACGTCTCCGTGCGCGTAGCTCGCGTGACCGAAGATGGCAGCGAGCCCGAAGAAGACGGTCGCGCTGACCATCGCCAGCATGTGCGTCGTGGCGGTCTTCCAGATCGGGCTGCCCCAGGTGAGCGTCAACCAATCCGCGAAGCCGGTCAGGGCCGTGAAGACGGTCGTGATCAGGCCGACGACGAGTGCGATCCACCAGCCGTAAGCGCCGGCCGCGCTGGTGATTCCGACCACTTCGATGAACGCCGCGATCGTGGCGAAGGTATAGATCCCGATCGTGGCATCGGTCAGTGGTGGATGAATTGGATGTCCGGGTAGACCACGCCAGAGGTAGCTCAGCTTCACGGTTGCCTCCTCGATCGCGATGGGTACGGGATCTCTAACCACGGTTACCGCGTTTCTAGAAAATGATGCATCGGCTTGACGCGATCGGCGATCGCGAGCTCCGGGAGATCCTTCTCTTCGCGCGTGCGCAACCGTTGCCCGTGACCGCCGACGAGGTCGCCGCCGCCCGGCGGATCCACCGCAACGTCGCCCGCGGCCGGCTCGAGCGGCTGGCGGAGGCCGGCCTTTTGGTCCGTTCGTACGAGCGGCGGACCGGACGCAGAGGGCCCGGTGCGGGGCGGCCCGCCAAGACGTATCGGGTCGCTCCCGAGCTGTCCGGGATCGAATTCCCCGAACGGCGCTACGAGCAGTTGATCGACCTCCTCGTCGGCACCCTGCCAGAACGCGGGCGCCGTGAGCGCCTGCACGAGACCGGGGTCGCCTTTGGCCGCGAGCTCGCCCGCGAGGCGCGGCTTCGTCCGGCCAAATCGTTTCGCGCCGCGCTCGAACGCGTCTACACCGCGCTCGGCAGGCTTGGCTTCCAGGCCTCCGTCGCCGAGGTGACGGGTCAGCGAGCGGTGATCACGACGCCGACCTGCCCGCTCCGCCCGCTCGTCCGCGCGCGGCCGAGACTTGCCGGGCTCGACCGGGGCATGTGGATCGCCCTCGTTGCCCAGGCCCTAACAGGCGGCCGCCTCGATCAGCTCGCGTGCGAGACGCGCGACTGCCAGCGTGATCACGCGGATTGCCGTGTCCTGCTGACACTGCGAGCCCGGGCCGGTTAGATGCTTCATAAATACAACGTCGCGGTATAAACGCCTCGGCCTGAGCGAGCGTCTTGCTCGCAACGACGACCCAAAGGAGGCGTAAATGAAGTGGGCTGCGCTTATCGCCTGGGTGCTCACCGCGGGCGGCGGCTTCGTGCTGCTTTCGATCTGGCTGATGCGAGGCGGCATGCGCCAACAGCAAGAGGGTGGGAACCGGATCCGGCCGCCGCTGATCCTGAGCCATTTCCTGCTTGCCGCAACCGGGCTTGTCATCTGGATCATCTACTTGATCGCAGACAAGGATGCGCTCGCCTGGGTCGCGTTCGCCATCCTTGCGGTCGTCGCCGCCCTCGGCTGGACCATGTTCGCGATCTGGCTTCGGCGCCGGCAGGTAAGGGCCGCCGAAGCCGGGACTGCGGCGCCCGGCGTCCCAGCGGAGCAGCACTTTCCCGTCTCGATCGTCGCGCTGCACGGCGTGCTCGCCGTGACGACCGTCGTGCTCGTGTTCTTGACGGCTATCGGAGTCGGGGGTTCCTAGCCGCCGTCCTCGGTGACCCACGGCCGAATCGACGGCTACGCGCCGATCGCCGACTACGGCGCCGTCGGCGACGGGCGCACCGTCGCGTTGATCGCGCGCGACGGTGCGATCGATTGGCTGTGCGTGCCCGATCTCGACTCAGCGAGCGTCTTCGGCGCGTTGCTCGACAGCGAGCGCGGTGGCCGTTTCGTCCTCCAGCCCGAGGAAGTCTGCGAGACGACCCGCCGTTACCTGCCCGGCACGAATGTGCTCGAGACGACCTTCACGACGGCCGCCGGCGTCGTTCGCGTGACGGATGCGATGACGCTTCCCGCAGCGGGTCTCAGCCCCTACCGGGAGCTCGTCCGCAGGATCGACGGGCTCGCGGGCGAGGTTCCGATGCGGTGGCGGGTGGAATCACGATTCGGCTACGCCTCCGCCGAGACGCGGATCGAGCACCGCGCCGGCGTCCCCGTCGCGGCCGCGGGCCGCGATGCCGTCGCCGTCTGCTCGTTCGGAGCCGGCGAGGCGGCGACGAGTGACGGCGCCATCGCCGGCCACTTCAGCACGCGAACAGGCGGAGCCGGGCTCCTCGTCCTCAGCGCCGCACACCAGGAACCGCTTGTCCTCCCCGCCCGCCGAGAGGTCGAGGCTCGCCTCGAGGCGACGAGCAGCGCGTGGCGCCGTTGGAGCGACGGGCGCAAGTACGACGGCCCCTGGCCGGATGCCGTCCTGCGCAGCGCCCTGGCCCTGAAACTCCTCGTCTACGCTCCGTCGGGCGCGATTGCAGCAGCGGCCACGACCTCGCTCCCGGAGGAAATCGGCGCCGACCGCAACTGGGACTACCGCTACTCGTGGCCGCGGGACTCGGCGTTCACGCTCGAAGCTCTACTGGCACTCGGATGCGCTCCCGAGGCTTACGCGTTCTTCTCGTGGCTGCTGCACGCCTCCCAACTGACGCACCCGCGCCTCCAGGTCCTCTACCGCCTCGACGGGCGGGCCGAGGCCGAGGAAAGGTCGCTGCCGCTCGCCGGCTACCGCGGGTCGCGCCCCGCCCGCGTCGGGAACGGCGCGGCCGGTCAGACCCAGCTGGACGTCTACGGCGAGGTGCTTGGCGCTGCCGCCAAATTCGCCGACTTCTCAGGCGGACTCGATCGGGACCACGGACGTCGGCTGGCCGAGATCGCCGACCACATCTGTGGGATCTGGGAGCAGCCTGACGCGGGTATCTGGGAGCTCCGCGGCGAGCCGCGGCATTTCACGCAGTCCAAGATGATGTGCGCGGTCGCTCTCCGGCGGGCCTGCGAGCTCGCCGAACGCGGGCTCCTGCCACGCAAGCACGTCGAGCGATGGCGCGATGAGGAAGCGCGCATCAGGGCCTTCGTCGACACGCGCTGCTACTCGCAACGCAAGGGCAGCTATGTCCGGAGCGCCGGCGAAGAAGAGCTCGACTCCGCCCTGCTCCTCGCCGTGCTTGCCGAATACGACGAGCCCGACTCATCGCACATGCTCGGCACTGTCGACGCCGTGCGGCGAGAGCTCGCCCGCGGTCCGCTCGTTTACCGCTGGGCCGACGAGCCCGGCGCCTTCGTGACCTGCTCTTTCTGGCTTGCGGAGGCCTACGCCCGGCAGGGACGGCTCGAGCAGGCCGCCGCCCTGGTGGACGAGCTCGTCGGACTCGCCAACGACGTCGGCCTCTACGCCGAGGAGTTCCACGCCGAGACCGGAGAGTTCCTCGGCAACTTCCCGCAGGGCCTGACGCACCTGGCGCTGATCAACGCGGCGGTCGCCTACACGCGTGCGAGCGAGCGGTGATCTGGGGAGCGATCGTCGGGGGCCTTGCCGGCACCGTGGTGCTGACAACCATCCTGCGCGCGGCCAGCGAGCTGGGTGTGACTCGCATGGACATCCCTTTCCTGCTCGGCACCGCGGTGACAGCCGACCGCGTTCACGCCAAGGCGATCGGGTACGCCCTCCACTTCGTCTTCGGCCTGGTTTTCGCGCTCGTCTATTACGCGATCTTTCAGGTCATCGGCCGAAGCGGCTTCCTCCTCGGGGCCGGCTTCGGGCTCGTCCATGCCCTCTTTGCCGGTAGCGCGCTGGTCAACATCCTCCTGCCGGTCGTGCACCCGCGCATGGGCACGACCTTCGACGCAGCCGGTTCGGCGCCGCTGCTGGAGCCGCCCGGCTTCCTGCTCGTCAACTACGGCCGGCAAACGCTGCTGGCGACGCTGCTAGCCCACGTCGCCTACGGCGCCATCGTCGGCGGCTTCGTCTCGCTCGCCAGCTGAGTCAGCGGCGCGTCAGTACAAGTCCCTGTCAGCCAGGCGGCCCGGCTCTTCGAGATCTACGCCAGGAGCCGCCAAGCCCGACGATCGCAGCGTAGCCGTCGCTCACTGCTCGTAGCGCTCGACGACCTCTGGGCCGCGGACGCGGGCGGCGCCCGGGTCGCGACCGGCCTCGCGGAGCGCGCGACGCTGGCGCAGCAGATCCCAGCACTGGTCGAGCCCGACCTCGAGCGACTCGAGCCGCCGGTGCTCGCTCTCGCTCAAACCGCCCTCGGCGCCGCGGTCGTACAGCTGCTGCTCCTCGCCGACCAGTTGCTCAATGCGCTTGTGGATCTCGGCGTCGTCCATCTCAGCCCTCCGGTTTCGCTCGCTTTGGGGAGTCGACGCACACAACCCGAGCCGGGTAGCCGTGGGCAACTCCCGCCGGCGTCACGATCACGTCGCCCGGCGCCGCGTCGAGAGTCTGATCCTCGACCGTCCACCGCATTCGGCCCGAGCGCATGACGATGACGTGGTCCTGCGGAGGATCGTGGGTGTGCTTCTCTTTGACCTGGCCGACCGGATGCGTCACGAGGTGGACCTCGACGTGGTCGAGCCACATGCCTTCGTCCTCGTCCGTCGGCCGTGCGAAGCGGCTGTAGTCGGTCTTGTCGGTGATCTTGACCATAGCGCTAGGCCTGCTGGTGCGCCTCGACGAACCACAGGTGCTTGTCGATCGTTCGCGAGACCTCGATGAAGAGGTCGGCCGTGTCTTGGTCGTTGAGCTCGAGCGCAACCTCGATCGCGGCCCGGACCGAGGCGCCGTACACGCCGAGGCGGTCGGCGATCGCGGCGACGGTGTCCATGCCCGCAACGGCGTCCGTGGGGTATTCGTCGAGCGTCGAGGCTGCGGCCGCCATCCGCGCTGTACCGAGCGCGAGCCCTCCGAGCGCGGTCGCCCGCTCGGCGATCGTGTCGACGTACTCGAGCACGCTCTCGGCGATCGTGTCGTAGAGCTCGTGCAGCTGGATGAAGTCGCTGCCCTTGACGTTCCAGTGCGCCTGCTTGAGCTGCGAGTACAGGTCGAACGTGTCGGCGAGACGCGAGTTCAGGAGCTCGACGAGCTCGTCGCGCGAGGAATCGGCGATGTCGATGCGCGTGGAGAAGGTGCGCTTCGTCTGCGTGGCCATGGTGACCTCCCGGCGGGTTGGGTCCCGCATCGTCGCACGCGGAGCCCGGCCCGCGGAGCGGCCCGGAAAGGACGCGATTTGGCGGCTGCTCAGCCGGCGCCGGGAACGAAGAGGTGGATCGCGAGTCCGACCACGCTCATCGCAGCGATCGCAAAGCAGATCGACGTCAGGAACGCCGTCGCCATCACGTAGGCATGGGTGTTTGGATCGAGTCTCATGGCCGCAGAGATCGAGGACTCACTATGGTCGACGAAACGCGTCCTGTCGATCCCTTGGACCGAATCTCGGTTTGCTAGTTTCGAGTTATATGAGCAACGTGGCAGCCCAAGCGATCCTCTGCCCGCACTGCAAGAAGACGTTCGACGGCGAGTTGCTCGCCGAGGGCTCGCGGCACGAAGGCTTCAAGTGTCCGCACTGCCGCCTGTTCGTGCCCGCCGAGCGTGCGAACGGCGGCGACGGCACGTCTGCGTAGCGTCTTCGTAGTCACTCGTTCAAGGGATGCCGGCGTGTTGCCGATGAGCCCTGCGTGGCGATCGATCTCAGCGCCCCGCGGACCGAGGAGCTGCGGCTGCCGCTCGGGCTCGCCCGCATCTCGGCGGTCCCGGCGAGGCTCGCGCTCGCGGGCATCGTCGGCGTCAGCTTCCTGATCCGGCTGCTCCTCGCCCTCGCCCACGCGACGCCGCTCTACTTTCCCGACGAGTACATCTACGCGTCGATCTCGCGGTCGCTCGCCGAGCACGGCCGCCCGCTGATCAGGGGCGGACCGGCGCACTTCCCCGCACTGCTCGAACCGCTCGCTGCCGCGCCCTTCTGGCTCTTCCACGATCCCACCCTCGCCTACCGGCTGACGCAGGCGGAGAACGCGTTGGCGATGTCGCTCGCCGCGATCCCGGTCTACCTGCTGAGCCGACGGATCGGGCTTGGTGCGGGCCTCGCGTTAGTTGCGGGGGCGCTCGCCGTCGCCTCGCCGAACCTCTTCTTCGCTTCGTTCGTGCTCGCCGATCCGCTCGCCTACCTGCTCGTGCTCACGACGCTGTACACGGCAGTGTGCGCGCTCTCGAGGCCGGCCCGCGGCACCCAGATCGCGTTCGTGGTGCTCGCGGCCTTGGCCGCCTTGACCCGGATCCAGTACGCGTTGCTGCCGATCGTCTTTGCGGCCGGCGCACTCGCCGTCGAGCGCGGATCGATCCCGAGCGCGCTCCGCAGCTTCCGGCTGACCTGGGGAATCTTCGTCGCGCCTCTCGTGGGGTTGATCGCGCTCGGCCCCAGCCGCGTCCTCGGCTACTACAACAACGTCGTCGACCTGCATGTCCAGCCGGGCGCAATCGTTCACTGGATCGCGACCGACTCGATGCTGCTCGTCTACTGCGCGGGCTGGGTGCTCGTCCCGGGTGCCTTGATCGCCTTCGCCTACGCGCTCGCTCGGCCTCGCTCTCGGGAGGAAGCGGCCTTCGCCGGGGTCACGGCCGGGCTGCTGCTGATCCTCTTCGCCGAGACCTCGCTGTACGCCTCCAACGGATCGGCGCGGTTCCAGGAGCGGTACTTCATGGGCTTGCTGCCGGTCGTCCTGCCCTGGTTCGGGCTCTATCTCAAGCGAGGGCGACCGGCAAGGCTCGCGACGTGTCTGGTCGCGGTCGTCCTGCTTGCGGTCTCGGCGCGCATCCCTCTCGCGCCCTATCTCGTCGCGACCAACAAACAGGACTCGCCCTTCCTGCTCGGCGTCTTCCGGCTCGAGAACTCGCTCGGCGTAGCCAACAGCTCGCTCGCGGTCGCCGTCGTTGCGGGACTTCTCTCGCTGCTTGCTGCCGCGATCGCCTGGCGAGTGCGGCTTGCTGCCCTTGCGCTCGCGCTCTCCCTCGCGCTTGCGGTTGCCGCCTCGGCCGGTTCCGTCTCGTTCGACCGGAGCGCGGCGACCAGTGTCCGCTCGGATTTCCTACCGGCCGACGCGAGCTGGATCGACCATTCGGGCCTCCGCCACGTCCTGTTGATTCACACGCCGGCGACGCTGCACGCGCGCTCGCTCGAGCAGCTGTTCTGGAACCGCTCGATCGACAGCGTCCTCTACTTCGGACCGGCCTCGCCCATCGACGCCTTCGGCAACCGGCGCGTCAAGGCGGCGCGCGACGGTCGCCTCGTGAGCGCCGGCAAGACCGTGCGCGCACCGCTCTTGATCTCGAACTACGCCGTCCGGATGCGGCTGCGCGGAGCGAAGCTGGTTGCTCGTGAACGGGGCTACGACCTCTGGCGTCCGAGCGGAACGCCGCGCCTGGCGCTCTTCGTCGGCGGTCTCTACCACGACCGCTGGCTCGCTCAGGCCGGGACGATCGAACTCTGGCCCGCTCCCGGAACGCGTCTCCGGGGATCGCTGAGGCTCGAGCTCTCACTCCCGCGCGGAACGCTCCGAACCGTGCTTACGCTCCGGGCGCCGCAGCTCCGCCGGCGTGTGGCCGTCCTGCCCCGGCGGCGCATCACGGTCGTCGTCCCGGTCAGCGGTCGCGGCCCGTGGACGCTGCACTTCCGGACACCCCGCCCGGGCTATCTCACGGACGGCCGGGACATCTCGGTACAGGCCGAGACGCCGGTCTTTACTCCCAGCCGCTAGACGCAGTCCTTGAGCCCCTGCGCCTCGGGCAGGGACTCGAGCTTCTTCAGGGTGTTGTTCTCGATCTGGCGGATTCGCTCGCGGGTGACGCCGAAGGCCTTGCCGACCTCCTCGAGCGTGCACGGCTGCCCACCGGTGAGGCCGAACCGCAGCTCGATCACTTTGCGCTCGCGCTCGGGCAGCGACGACAGAGCGTGCTCGATGTCCTCGCGCCGGAGCGACAGGGAGGCGTGCTCGTCCGGGGACTCGATCTGGTCATCCTCGACGAAGTCGCCGAGCTCGGAGTCCTCCTCCTCGCCGATCGGCTTCTCGAGCGAGACCGGATGCTGGGCCATCCGCAGGATCTCCCGCACCTCGCCGGTCGTCATCTCGAGCTCCTCGGCGATCTCGTCGGGCCGCGGCTCGCGGCCGAGCCGCTGCACGAGCTGGCGCTCGATGTGCACGACCTTGTTCAGCTTCTCGACCATGTGGACGGGGATCCGGATTGTCCGCGCCTTGTCGGCGATCGCCCGCGTGACCGCCTGCCGGATCCACCAGGTCGCGTAGGTGGAGAACTTGTAGCCCTTGCGGTAGTCGAACTTCTCGACGGCGCGAATCAGGCCGAGCGAGCCTTCCTGGATCAGGTCGAGGAAGCTCAGGCCGCGCCCGAGGTACGACTTCGCGATCGAGACGACGAGGCGGAGGTTCGCCTCGATCATCTGTGTCTTCGCCGACATCTCGCCGCGCTCGATGCGCTTCGCGAGGTAGACCTCCTGGTCGGCAGTCAGCAGCGGCACCTTGCCGATCTCGCGCAGATAGAGGCGCAGCGAGTCGAGCGAGGGCTCGACGGTCAGGTCGAGCTTCGGCGTCTTGACCTCTTCCTCGGCGAGGTTCGGCTGTTCGTGCGGGGGATGCTTGTGCGTCTCGCCCTCGACGAGCTCGACGCCGTGATCGATCAGATAGGTGTAGAAGTCTTCGACCTGGTCCTTGCCGAGCTCGACGTCGTCGAGCCCGGAGGCGATCTCGTCGTAGTTGAGGACTCCCTTCTCGAGCCCTTCCTGGACGAGCTTCTGGAGTTCTTCTACCTCGGGGAGCGAGATTTCGACGGTGAGCATCGACCTCCGCTTTCTCGTGCTGGTTGCCTGGGAGCTAGACCTACTCAGACACGTGAAGAGGCCGGTTTGCCGCACCCTCCCCGACTCTCCCGCGTGGCGGGGATGTTAGCGGGGAAGAACGCAGTTTGTAAGAAATTCTTCTACGGCCGGATGGCGAGCTCGCCCACCTCTTCGCCACGGCTGTTTCGGACCGGCGGGCGCGCGAAGTCTGGGCCGAGCTCGTACCCGAGCCGGGCGAGAAAGGACGCGATCGCCGGACGCACAGCCCGATAGCCGCCGTCCTGGATCTTCAGCGCGATGCCGAGCCCGTCCGGCCCGGCCGCGCAGAAGAGGGCTTCCGCGCCGCCCTTCGCGATCCAGCCGGGTAGCGCTCGCATCAGCTCCGTGTCGGGCTGACCGGCGCCGCCGATCAGTTGCGGGTGCGCACGCATCGCGGCCGCGACACGCCCGCCTCTCTCACGGCTCTCGAGCCGCGAGAACATGAAGGCAACCCGCTCCAGCGGGAGGGCGAAGCAGACGACGCCGCAGCCGTCGACGCCTGACTCGAGCTCTCCGGGCTCGACAGCCGCCGCGGCGGCGATCTCCGCAAGGATCTCGTCCTGAAGCGGGTGGCCGGCCAGCCGATAGGCCTCGGTCGGCCAGCCTCGCGCGCGGCAGGTCGCGAGCATGCCGGCGTGCTTGCCCGAGCAGTTGTGGTAAATCGGCTGCGGCGGTCGGCCTACTTGGAGGCCGACCTCGAGGTCGTTCTCGGTCGCGGGCGCTTTCGCGAGCAGCCGCCTGACCGCCTCGATCTGGTCGGGCTCAGCCCGATGGGAAGCCGATGCGATCGCGATGTCCACGTCGTCGAGGTCGTCCCTGGAGCGAACCAGCGGGAGCGCCTGGAACGGCTTGGCCGAGGAGCGAAGCGAGGTGACGCCCGCCTCGGCGACGACCGCGCCCTTCTGCACCGCAACGGCGTGCACGAGGTGCAGGGACTCCACGAACGAGCTCCGGCTCGCGGCTACGCTGATCGGGTCCATGAGGCGCGAAGCTTAAGAGCTCCTTTTCACGATGAACCACTGTGCCTGAGCTCCCCGAGATGGAGGCGTGGCGGCGCGCCTTGGACGAGCCTGTGCGCGCCTTCCCGATCGAGAAGGCCGGTCCGGCGCACATCGCGACGCTGAAGACCTTCGAGCCGCCGCTGTCGGCCCTCGAGGGGCGGCGGCTCGCCGGAGCCGAGCGACGGGGCAAGCGGCTCTTGTTCCCGACCGAAGACGGCGAGCTCGTCCTGCTCGTGCACCTGATGACGGCCGGGCGGCTTCGCTACCTGACCGCGGGCGAGAAGGGACCCAAGACGCCGGCTTTCCGGCTCCGCTTCGAGGGCGGCGCGGAGCTAGTGCTGACGGAGGCGGGCTCGAAAAAGCGCGCCGGCGTCTGGCTGCTGACGCCCGACGCCGCCGAGCAGGAGCTCGCCCACCTCGGCCCAGAGGCGCTTGGCCTCGGCACGGAGGCGCTCGGCGAGATCTGCGCGTCCGAGTCTCGGCGGCTCCACTCGCTGCTCCGCGACCAGCGCGCGATCGCCGGCATCGGCCGCGCCTGGGCGAACGAGATCCTCCATCACGCGAAGCTGTCTCCTTTTGCCCTGTCCCGGGACCTGGTCCCGGGACAGGTGGAGCAGCTCGCCGACGCGATCGACGCCGAGCTCTCGCGCGGGCTCGAGCTGCGCGAGCGCGGCGTTGGCGACAAGCGGGTCTACCGGGTACACCACAAGCTCGGCGAGCCGTGCTACGTGTGCGGCGCGCCGATCGCGCGCGTCGACTACGAGGAGCACACGGTCTACTACTGCCCCGACTGCCAGACAGGCGGCCGCGTCCTCAAGGACCGGCGTCTGTCCAGGCTTCTGAGATGAGCGAGGTCATGCAGGCCCTCTACCGGGGCGACGAGGATGCCGCGCGGCGGCTCGCTAAGGACGCAGACCTCGACGTGTTCGAAGCTGCCTCGCTCGGCAAGGTCGAGCGGCTGCGGGAGCTGCTCGGCGCCGAGCCGGCTCTGGCGCAGGCGCGCTCCGACGATGACTTCACAGCCCTCCACTACGCGGCCTTCTTCGACGGGCCCGAGGCCGCCCGGCTGCTGGTCGAGCACGGCGCCGAGGTGAACGCCTTCGCCGACAACGAGCTCGGCGTCCATCCGCTCAACAGCGCCGCGGCGGCCGGCTCGCGCGAGATCGCCGCGATCCTGCTAGAGCACGGAGCGAATCCCAACGCGCCGACCCGAAGCGGGTTCACCCCGCTCGACGCCGCTCGCGCGAACGCGGACGAGGAGCTTGCCTCGCTCCTCCGCTCGCACGGGGCGCGGGACGAACCTTCAGACCGAACTTAGTAACCGCCTGTTACTTGAGCTTGACGTGCGCGCGCGTCACCTCGGCAGGTGAGCGGCAGCCGAGGTGGGTCAGGCCGAGCTCGATCTCGGCACGGAGAAGCTCCAGCACTTCCCGGACGCCCTGCTCGCCGCCGACGGCCAGGCCCCAGACCGCGGCGCGTCCGACGAGCACGGCTCGAGCGCCGAGCGCGAGGGCCTTCAGAACGTCCGTGCCGCGGCGGACGCCCCCGTCCAGCAGCACTTCGACGCGGTCGCCGACCGCTTCGACGACCTCCGGCAGCGCGTCGAGCGACGCGGCGACGCCGTCGAGCTGGCGGCCGCCGTGGTTGGAGACGATCACGCCCTCGGCGCCGTGCTCCGCCGCGAGCAGCGCGTCGTCGGCCGAGAGAATCCCTTTCAGCAGGACGGGCAGCGAGCAGTGCTCGCGCAGCCACTCGAGGTCGCGCCAGGTCAGCGTGGTGTCGACGATCTGGCCGAGGGCGGCGTGGAAGTCCTGTCGCTGTAGCGAATACGAGATGTTCGGCGTCGCGAGATCGTCCGGGAGCGTGAACGCCGCGCGCAGGTCGCGCTCGCGGCGTCCGGCGGCGGGAAAGTCGACCGTGAAGACGACGGCCTCGAAGCCCGCCTCGACGACACGCGCGAGCAGGTCGGCGGTGAAGCCGCGGTCGCTCGACCAATAGAGCTGAAACCAAAGCCGGGCGCCCGGCGCGGCCGCCGCAAGCTCGTCCGGGGTGACGCTCGAGAGCGTCGACTGGCACATGACCGTCCCTGCAGCCGCCGCGGCACGGGCGGTCGCGAGCTCGCCGTCGGGATGCGCGAGCCGCTGGAACGCGGTCGGCGCGACCAGCAACGGCATCGAAACGCGGCTCCCGAGCACGGTCGTCTCAGTCCCCACCTCGCTGACGTCGACGAGCACGCGCGGGCGCAGCTGCCAGCGCGAGAAGGCCTCGACGTTGTCGGAAAGCGTGCGCTCGTCGCCCGCGCCCCCCGCGAAGTAACCGAACGCGCCGGGGTCGAGCAGCCGCTCGGCCTCGCGCTCGTAGTCGCCGACGTTGAAGTAGCTCACTCGGGCAGCCGAACGTGCAGCGTCTCGCCGGCAAGTTCGACGGAGCCGCCAAGCGCGCGGACGAGCAAGACCGCCACGGCCGCGCCGAGGTCGCGAAGGTCCTCGCCGAGGACGACGGGCGCAGACGCCGGCGTGATCGGCGCGATCGTCAGCTCCGGGCCGGTCGCCGTGACGTCGACGAGCTCGACGCCGCCGTGACGGAGCGCGCACTGCGCCAGCGCGCTGACGGCGCGTCTCGTCGCGTCGAGGTCGACGCGTACCGTTCCACCCTCCCCGCCGACGCGAACGCGGTCCTCGCCGAGTGCAGCCGCCGCGGCATTCGCGAGCTCGAGGGTCTCGACCTCGCGCAGGCTCGGCTCGTACCGCCCCGCCTCGATCCGCGCCGCGAGCCCCAGCTCGTCGAGCAACTCGACCATCTGCTCCGAGGCGGCCTCGATGATGCCGAGGTAGCGCGAGGCCGGCTCCTCCAGCTCTTCCATCCGGATCAGCGTCTTCGCGAAGCCGCTGACAGTTGCGAGCGGGGTCCGCAGGTCGTGAGCGGCGAGGGAGACGAGCGTGGGGAAGCTGGAGTTTTCGGTCACTTCGGTACCGTTGCTTCGCGATGAGCGACGGAGTTCATTTTCTCCAGGATCTACAGGCTTCGCCGCCGGACGTGCGGATCGGGCTCTCGCGCGCCGGCGTCAGCGGCGTCCGCAAGGCGATCCGGATCCGCTACGGCGTGAACGAGAAGCTGATCGCCGCGGACATCGATTGCGCCGTCGACCTCGATCCGACGCAGAAGGGCGTGCACATGTCGCGCTTCCCTGAGCTGTTCGAGGAGGCGATCGAGGAGGTCGTGATCGAGGAAGCGCTCCTGGTCGAGCAGCTCGCCGCCCGCATCGCCGCGGAGATCGTCGAACGCCAGCGCGCGCTGCGCGCCGAGGTCGAGATCGTCGCTCAGTACCCGCTCGAGCGGCGGACACCGGTGACCGGCCTCCGGACCCAGGAGCTCGTTTCGCTGATCGGGCTCGCGGCCGCCTCGGAGCGGGCAACTCGGCGGGTCGTCGGCGTCGAGGCGACAGGGATCAACGCTTGCCCTTGCGCGCAGGGGCTCGTCCGGGAGAGCTCGCGCGAGCGGCTCGAGGCCGCCGGTTTCGAGGCCGACGAGATCGAGCGGATCCTCGAGCTCGTCCCGCTCGCAACCCACAACCAGCGGGGGCGGGGAAGGCTCTACGTGGGCTCCGAGGAGCCGGTCAACGCCGAGCAGCTCGTCCAGATCGTCGAGAGCTCGATGAGCGCCCCGGTTTACGGGCTGCTCAAGCGGCCGGACGAGCTCCAGGTCGTCGAGCAGGCGCACGCGCACGCGCGCTTCGTCGAGGACTCGGTGCGGCTGGCGCTGCGGGGGACACTCGAGACGTACGCGCTCGACGACGCGGACTTCCTCTTCTCGCGGCAGGTCAACTTCGAGACGATCCACGACCACGACGTGATCGCCGAGCGGTTCGGCACCGCCGGGGAGCTGCGCGCGGAGCTCGAAGACGGGCGCGCGCTCTCGCGCCACACCGAGCTGCGCGAGTGGCTCGCCGGTTAGGCGGCTAGCCCGCGCCTGAGCTCTGTCTTCGGAATCGCCGGAATCAAACCGTTATCTGGTACCGGCTGACCCAGTCGTTGACGACGGCCCAGTCGAGGTTCGCGAAGAAGGCGTCGATGTACGAGCCGCGGTCGGTCTGGAAATCGAGGAAATAGGCATGCTCGTAGACGTCCAGCGCGACGAGCGGGGTCGCGTTCCAGATCGGGAAGGTGTTCTGGGTGTCGCCGACGTAGTTGAAGAGGCGGCCCTCGTCCCAGTCGTACGCGGTCCACGCCCAGCCGCGCCCCGACATCCCGCTCGCCTTCAGGTCGCGGGCCCAGTCTTCGATGGAACCGAAGTCGCGCTCGATCAGCCGGGCGATCGGCCCGCTCGGGGCACCCCCGTCCCCGCCCAGGTGGTCGAAGTAGATCTCGTGGTTCTTGATCCCGCCGATCGCGAACGAGAGCTCGACCTTGAGGGCGCGGACCTCCGAGTAGACCTGGTTGGCGGCGCCCAGATCGACGGAACCTAGTTTCTCCAGGATCTCGTTCCGCTTGTTCACGTAGCCCTCGTAGAGCCGGTAGTGCGCCTCGACGCTCTCGCGCGAGATGCCGTCCAGCTCGAGCAGCTCGGCCTTCAGCGGCCGGGGCGTGATCTCCTGGTGGTTGAAGGCGAGCGTCGCCACGTCGACTCCTTTCGTCCGGACCGGCGCGAGCATAGCCCGCGCCGTCTCGTCAGAAGGATGTAGCCTCGAGCCAGACGAGACGAAGGAGGAGAGATGGCATTCGAAGTTCCTCCGCTGCCGTACGACTACGCGGCGCTCGAGCCGCACATCGACGAGCAGACGATGCGCCTGCACCACGACAAGCACCATCAGGCTTACGTGGACAAGGCGAACGCAGCACTAGAGGGGACCCAGGAGCACGACGCCTCGGTCGAGCACGTCCTGACGATCCTGGACGAGCTACCCGAGGACAAGCGGACGGTCGTCCGCAACAACGCCGGCGGCCACGCGAACCACTCGCTTTTCTGGGAGATCATGAGCCCGGACGGCGGCGGCGAGCCTGAGGGCGCGCTCGCCGAGGCGATCGACGACACGTTCGGGAGCCTTGACGAGCTGAAGAAGGCTGTCAACGACGGTGGCGTCAACCGGTTTGGCTCCGGGTGGACGTGGCTCGTCTACGACGGCACCGGCCTCGCCGTCTACTCCCTGCCAAACCAGGACTCGCCGATCATGCAGTCGGACGAGCCACTGCTCGGGATCGACGTGTGGGAGCACGCCTACTACCTCAAGTACCAGAACCGCCGCCCCGACTACCTCGAGGCGTGGTGGAACGTCGTCAACTGGCAGGCGGTCGCAGAGCGCTACGCGCGCGCGACCGGCAAGGTCGGCGCTACGACTGGCTGAGCAGGAACGGCCGCCGGGGCTCAGATGCCCCGGCGGCCTCGATTTGACGGGCTAGCTGCGCGCGATGTTGCTCTTCGTGCCCCGGTAGCACGTAGCGGCTTGGGTCGCCGGCAGGACCGCGCGAATGCGCAGCCTGAGCGGCATCTTGATCCTGAACGTGGCCGAGCTGACCTCGGTCGGCTTCGTCCCGGGCGTGAGGGTCGCAAGCGTGACCTTCTTCAGGCTCACCCACTTCGTCGTCCGGAGTCGCTGGAAGACGACGTACTTGCCGACGAACGACTGGGCCGCGGTCGCCGAGACGCTGAACTTATTGCGAGCAAGCTTCTTCAGCTTCAGAACCGGGGCAACCTGCACGGCCGCCGTCGCGCTCGTCACCTTCCGCTGCTTCGCCTGGTAGCTCGTGTTCATCGTCGGCTTCGCGGCGTACGTGAAGGCACCACCGGCCGTCGTCGTCACGGTCGCTACCTTCTTGAACGCCGGCTGGCCGCACTCCTGGCCCTGGATGTCTATGCGCTGACCGCTCGCCTGCGTCGAGAGCACCCCGGAAAGCGTCGTCGAGCCACCGTAGACGACGACGGTGGGCGAGGCTTTCAGGGTCAACGTGGCGGGGGCGGCTGCGACCGGCGCGGCACAGCACGCCGCCAGGACCGCAATCGAAATCAGTCTCTTCATGGACGGAAACCCCCTTTGTCTTTCCTTAGCGAGTAAGGGAATGCCCTTCCGAAGGGAAAGTTACGCCGTGCCGAACCGGAAAATTACGCTGTGCTTACGGAAAATTACGCCGTGGTATGACTCGCAGATGCGCGCGCTCGTGACGGGAGGCACAGGCCGGATCGGCTCAGCGGTCGCAGAGCGGCTGCGAATGGCCGGCTGGTCGGTTCTTGCAGCAGGCCGGGCCGACGGCGACGTCGCGCGACCCGACCAGGCGCGAGCGCTCGTCGAGCGGGCTGTCTCCGAGCTCGGGGGCCTCGACCTCCTCGTCAACGCCGCGGCGGAGGGCTTCGCTCCGAAGAGCGCACTCGAGCTGACGGAGGCGGACTGGGACCTGGCTTTCGGCGCGACCGCGAAGGGCACCTTCTTCGTCACGCAGGCCGCTGCGCCGCACCTGCGCCAGTCCCGCGGGACGGTCGTGACGCTCGAGGACGTCGCCGCCTACCAAGCCTGGCCGTCCTTCGCCGCCCACTGCTCGGCCAAGGCCGCGCAGGCGATGTTGACGCGCGTCTTCGCGCGGGCGCTCGCGCCCGAGGTGCGCGTCTGCGGAATCGCCCCGGGCCCGGTGTCCGTCGCGCCCGAGCAGGAAGAGCGGCGAGCCGCGGAGACGCTGCTCGGCCGGGTCGGGACGCCCGAGGATGTCGCCGAGGCGGTCGTCTTTCTGGCCGGCGCGAGCTTCGTCACGGGCGCCTCGCTCGTCGTCGACGGCGGGCGTCTGCTCCAATCCGGAGTAGCGTGAGCGCCCGTAGAGACAAGGACATGGAGCTTGCTCTCGATCTCCCTGCCCGGTCGACCGTGCGCGAACGGCAGCCACCCGCAGCCGAGGAATGCAGCGACGGCGAGTTGCTGCAACGAATCGCGGCCGGCGATAGGGAGGCGTTCGACGTCCTCTATCGGCGCTTCGTGCGGCCCGTCTTTGCGCTCGCGCTCCGCCGCCTCGGCGACCGCGGCCGGGCCGAGGACGCAACTCAGGAGACGTTCGCCTCGGTCTGGCGCTCGGCTGCGAGTTATCGGGCCGAACGCGGGGCGGGCGCTCCCTGGCTCTACGCCGTCGCGAGGAACGCGATCGTCGACCGCACGAGGGCACGCTCCGAGCCGCCGGTGGAGACACCAGACGACCCCTCCTCCGAACTCGGCCCGCCGGAAGAGGCGGAGCGGTCCTGGCTGGCCTGGCGCGTCCACCGGGCGCTGCAGGAGCTGCCCGACCACGAGCGCCCCCTGCTCGAGCTCGCGTACTGGAGCGGGCTCTCGCAGTCCGAGATCGCCGAGTTCCTGAACATCCCGCTCGGCACCGTCAAGACGCGAACCCGTAGCGCGCTCGGCCGGCTGGCCGACGCACTCGAGGAGCTGGAGTGACTCGCGAGCCCGATTTCAACGAGCTCGTCGGGGCCGATCTGCCTCCCGAGGAGGGGGCGCGCTTGCGCCGCGCCCACGAGCTCCTGGTCGCCGCCGGGCCTGTACCGGAGCTACCGTCCGGGCTCGAGGAGCCGAGCGCGGGCGAGCGCCGCTCGCGGCTGGACGAGAACGTCTACCAACTGCTGCCGCGCCGCCGCGTGGGTGCCGCGCTCGGGCTCGCGGCGGCCATCGCCCTCATCGCCTTCGTCGGCGGCTACATCGCCGGCTTCCGCCACGATGGGTTCACCACCCGCTACTCGGTGCCGATGCGTTCCGCGACCGGCAGCCCGGCTTCGGCCGAGATCAACATCGGGACCCGCGACTCGCACGGCAACTGGCCGCTGCGCCTAGAGGTCAGGGGACTGCCGAAGCTGAAGCACGGCGCCTACTACGAGATGTATCTCACCCGCGGCAAGCAGCGTTTGACGTGCGGCACGTTCACCACCGGCGGGCAGAAAACGGTGAAGGTGCGCCTGAACGCGCCCTACGACCTCAAGCGCGGCGTCGGCTGGATCGTCACGGAGGAGCTCCCCGGCCGGGCGGCGCCGGGGCCGACCGTGCTCACGACCTAGAGTCCCTTTCATAATGGGGCCTCGTCGTCGGGGTGCGATGGTCGGTTCCTGGCAAGGACGCAGGGAGTGCCCGTATCAGCGGATACGGGCGCGACTGAGGACGCCGCCAGGGGCCGTCCAGCGCGGCCCGACGGCTCAGTGCTTCATTGTGAAAGGGCTCTTAGGGTGCTACGCGGCCGTTCTCCACGAACGCCGCGTGGGTGACCGGCATCTTCTCGGCGAGGAAGCGCTCGCAGGCCTCCGCGTAGCGACGGATCTCCCGCTGCGCGGTCTCGGCCGCGCGCAGCGAGACGAAGTTCATCTGCGAGCGGGCGTTGACCGTCCAGTAGAACTCGGTGTAGGCGCCCATCGGCATGACGAGCCGCGCCAACTCGCGCGCGACGCCCCGCTCGACGAGGCCGGTGTAGGTCGCGTAAGCGGCGTTGTAGACCGCCTGTAGCTCCTCCCGGGCCTGCTCGGCCAGTTCGGACTCGACCGGTTCGAAGGAGTACGCGCCGGGTTTGCCGACCTGGGAGCGCACATCCTCCGGCTCCGGCACGTAAAACTCGTCGCTCGCTTTCGCGTACCGCATCGAGAACTCGTTGAACGAGCCGACGCGGTGACGGAACCATTCGCGGGCGACGAAAAGCGGCGCGCGAACGTGGAAGCGGAAGGCGTTGTGCTCGAACGGCGTGCCGTGCCGGTCGCGCATCAGGAACCGGATCAGCCCTTCGTCGGACTCGTCCATCTCGGCCTTGTGCCGGGCGAAGCTGACGCGGGCGCCATTGACGACCGAGAGGTCGCTCGCCATGGCGTCGTCCAGTCGAACGAAGCCGTGATCGAGGACGGGAATCGTGTTCTCGGTTATCACTTCGGCCATGGTCGCCACGCCGGCGAGTTTAACCGGGGCCTATGTCGGCACCTCCGGCTTCTCCTACCCGTCCTGGCGCGGCGGCTTCTACCCGGAGAAGGCGAAGCCGGCCGAGTTCCTGAGCTTCTTCGCCGAGCGGCTGCCGTCCGTCGAGCTGAACACGACCTTCTACGGCCTGCCGGCAGAGGAGCAGTTCCGCAGCTGGGCGGAAGCGACGCCGAGCGAGTTCCGCTTTGCGGTCAAGATGAGCCGCCGGGTCACGCACGCCGGCCGGCTCGAGCTGATCTCGACCTTCTGCGAGCACGTGCGGCTGCTGGGTGAGCGTCTCGGGCCGGTGCTCGTCCAGTTCCCGCCGACGCGGACGCGCGACGACGGTCTGCTGCGGCTGCTCGTCGACTCCCTCGACCCCGACCTCGAGTACGCATTCGAGTTCCGGCACGAGTCGTGGGCCGGCGCCGAAGTGCCGCTGCGGATCAACTCCTTCGAGGGCGAGGCGCCCTTCCGCTACTTCCGGCTGCGCGAGCCTCCCTATGACGACGAAACCCTGCGCGACTGGGCCCGGCGCTTTCGGCCTCTGCTCGAGCAAGGGACGCGGCTCTACTGTTACTTCAAGCACGAGGACGAGCCAACGGCGCCGCTGTATGCGCAGCGTCTGCTGGAGCTACTCGGCTAGTCGATACGCGCCGCTCTCGACGATCTCGGCGATCTGCGCCGCCGCGAAACGAACCTCCTCGTCTGTGTTGAAGAAATGCGGCCCGAGCCGGATGCCCACCTCGGGCCGGAAGTCGCAGACGATCTCGCGGGCGTCGAGCTCGCGGTGCACGGCCTCGGGCTCGGGCGTGCGGACGACCACGGTGCCGCCGCGGCGGGCCGGGTCACGCGGGCTCACGACCTCGAGTCCGGCGCGCTCGAGCAGCTCGACGAGCAGCGCCGTCTGGCGCATCGAGTGCTCGCGGATCCGCTCGACGCCGACCTCCTCGACGAGCTCGTAGCCCGCGGTCGCCGCGTAGAGCGCCGGCACGTTAGGCGTCCCCGTCAGGAATCGCGCCGCCCCCGCCGCGTAGTCCTGCTCGGCCTCGAAGGCGAATGGCCGCGCATGGGCCTGCCAGCCGGTGAAGGTGGGCTCCAGCCGCTCGGCGAGCTCGGGGCGGACGTAGAGCCACCCGGCACCGGGCCCGCCGCAGAGCCATTTGACGCTGCCGCCGACGGCGAAATCGACGCCGAGCCGGCTCACGTCCAGCGGCACGGAGCCGACCGACTGGTAGGCGTCGAGCACGACCAGGGCGCCGGCCTCGTGCGCCCGCCGGACGATCGCCTCGGCAGCCTGGATCTCGCCGGTCTTGAAGAGCACGTGGCTGACGGGAACGAGCAGGGTCCGCTCGTCGATCGCCTCGAGCACCGCCTCCCCGTCGGCGACGATCTCGACCTCGGCGCCGCGCCGCCGCTGAGCCTGGTAGAGGTAGCGGACCGAGGGAAACTCGCCCTCGCCGTAGACGATCCGACTGCGCGGCGGCTCGAACTCGAAGCACGAGAGCACGATTGCCTGCGCGACGGCGACGTTCTGGTGCATCACCGTCGACCCCGGTGAGGCGCCGATGATCCGGCCGAGCTGGTCGCCCACGGTGATCG